>Ga0209303_1000035_pt1 | contig 179350 bp, 156 predicted proteins | sample SidtaG_3_FD_187449 | JGI IMG/M metagenome (GOLD analysis project Ga0209303, IMG submission 187449) | Marine algal microbial communities from Sidmouth, United Kingdom - Sidmouth_Asex1 metaG (SPAdes) (version 2) | ecosystem: Host-associated > Algae > Red algae > Unclassified | place: Sidmouth...
GCTCCTCGAGACTGATGTAGCTGAACATCGACGCCTGAGGATTGCCATGACCGCGCATCGTCGACCCACCTGTTCGAATCCGTGTGCGATTGTCGCAGGTAATCGGACTAATTCAACAGCCTGCTAGGCAAAAGGAATGGCAGGGTAAGTTCGAGTTCAGCGATGTATTTAGGATGCCGATAGTAGCAGAGTTCCGATATACTTCAGTGCATGAACTTTTCAGCAAGAGTGTCCGGTACGGCTGAGGAAGAAGGCGCTTCGCCCTCCGATCGCAAGTCGTCAGCTGATCTGTCCGCGGTCGCCGCCGAGCTCGGGATCTCTCCGGCGGTTTCTGTGCCTGAAGTGATGGCTGCGCTGCGGCGGCTGGGCAGCGTGCGAACCGATGCGCAGGCAGGCGATGCGGCCGCCTGCGTCACGGTGCTCGGTGCCGTGGAGGCCGCCAGCGATATCCTGGCCGGCGTGACGCCCGAGGCGCTGCTCGAACTGGATCCGGCGACTCGCCGTACGGGTCCGCCGGACGAACAGGCCCTCGGCGACGCGGTTCGCACCTTGTTCGATCACGTGGTGTCCACGCGCCAGGGTCGGCGCGATGAGCTCGTCGAGCTTCTGAGCCACTCGCCGTCGATCGATGAGGACCGGCTTTACCAGGCTCGTCGACGCGCCGAGGATCAGCGACGAATCCTTGCGTCGGTAGAGATGCTCGGCACTCACGACTTGGTCTCGCTCATGCCCGACCGGCTCAACGGGGAGTCCAACCTGCCCAGGGCGCTCGAGCGCCTGCGAAAGCAGGGAAGACTGCTCGGTGTGCCGGTTCGTGGGAACTGGCGGTATCCGGTGGCGCAGTTCGACGAACGCGGACAGGTGAACCAACCGCTGTCCGACGCGCTGCGTCGGGCAGCGGCGCGCGGATACGATGAATGGGAAATCCTCGGCTGGCTTTCGACGCCTCGATCCAGCGCCTTGAGTGCGGTCGAACCTGGCCGCCCGCTCGAGCAGCTGGCGACGGGTGCCACGCTCGAAGCGATCGTGTCCGGAGCTCTTCTGGATGGAGACCCTCCTGACGAACCGTCGATGTGCACCCCGTTCGAGTGGCTCGCGCGTGGCGATTGGGACGAGTTCGAAGCTGCCGCCGAGCGTTGGCTGCAATAGGCGAAGATCTGGGTGGGTGATCTGCGCACACGCACGTTGCCGAAGGGCTCGAGCTACTGGTGCGTGGTCGAAAGACGCTTCGGTGCGATCAGCTTCAATCCGAACGAGGGCGGTGACCCGACGATCGACGTGGTCGGAGGGCGATTCCATCCATTCGAGAGTCCGGCGGGTACGCCCGTGCCGACGAAATACCTGGCCGATCACGAGAATGGCGCGATTGCCGAGACGATGATGCGTGCCGGTCGCGATCCGCGCACGCTCGGTATCGGCGAGATCGAACAGCGTCAGCTGGCCCAGCTCTCGCTTCGACGGCCGATCCGTCTGGCCGATCTGACGGTACCGGGACCGGACTCGGCGCTCGCCTTGCTCATGCGAGGTGATCATCGGGCGTACGTCCCGCTCCGCAAGATCGCCGCGACGCTGCATGCCCGCCATGTCGAGCTCGATGGCCTGTTGTGGGAAGGACGCCAGCTGGATCAGCCAGGTATGAAGTGCCTGATGTTGTTCGGTGATCGGGTGTCGCCTGAGGTGGATCTGGCCGAAGTCGTGACGCTTGCGCTCGACAGCGGAACGGGGTTGGCCATGCTCAGACGAGCCGCTCGACTGCGACGATTCAAGCTGCCCGAGGCACTTGATCGCTTCGGGCGGTAGCCGCATGGGCGTGAATCAGGAAGTCTGTCCGAGTCCGGTACTCCATCGCGTTTCGAGGCCGTCTGTGCAACGGGATCGGGTCAAGCGGGTGCAAGGGTGCGCGCCGGCACCGGCCGCGGGAGGCCGTGGCGAGACTCGTCGCGCGCATAGGCCAGTCCATTCGGCGATTGGAACATCGGATGGTCCTGGTTCGTGGCAGCGGTTCTCGAGGGTTTGCGGGCAGCTGGGCTGCATGATGCTGAGCACGGCGCAATTCCGACCGCGCCACGCCGAGCGTCGCGCACAGCTCGCGCTCGGATGGCGACCGATCGTCCGGCGCGAATACCCCCTGAGTGATGTAGGCCCGCAACTGCACAAGCGCACCGTCTCCGGCATCCATCGTCGGCCTGGGTGCTCGCTTCATGGAAGCGCAATGGCGAACGCCCGGACGGACAGCTGCGCGTTCAGGTGACCGACAACCGCAGGTCGCCCACCCCAGCCACATGCCCGTGCATCGTGTCTCCGCGCTGCACGGGACCGACACCGGCCGGCGTTCCGGTCAGGATCACGTCTCCAGGCATCAGCCTGAACAGCGTTGACAGGATCGAGATCATCTCGGCCGTCTTCCAGATCATCTGGTTCAGGTCGCCGCTCTGACGGATCTCATCATTGACCTTCAGCCAGATGTCCCCCGCCTCGGGATGACCGACGTCGGCGACCGATCTGATCGGTCCTGCCGGGGCCGACATCTCGAACGCCTTGCCGATCTCCCAGGGCCGCCCGAGCCTTTTCATCTGGCCCTGCAAGTCGCGACGCGTCATGTCCAGCGACACGCCGTAGCCGAACACGCAGTCCAGCGCGTCCTCCACGGCGATATCTTCGCCGCCGGAACCCAGCGCGACGAGCAGCTCGATCTCGTGGTGCACGTCCTCGCTCGCCTTCGGGTAAGGGAACTCCCGGGCGTCGGCAACCAGGTTGTCGGGGTTCTTCTGGAAGAAGAACGGCGGTTCCTTGTCGGGATCGTGTCCCATCTCGACGGCGTGCGCGGCGTAGTTCCGACCCACGCAGTAGACCCGGTGCACCGGGAAGCGGTCGGCACCGCCCGCCACGGAAAGCGTGGCCTGCTCGGGCGGGGGAATCACGTAGCCGTTCGTGCCGGCGGCGTAGGAACCGGTGCTCATGTGCTGTCTCTACCTATCGATGGATGCGGTGTCAGGTCGCCTGCACGGTGCCGTGCGGATCCGCCCCCGACGGGCGGGCGTCATGTGGACGCCTGCCCGAACGGGGCGTCGAGAGCGTACTCCACGGCCAGCGATTCCAGATCGCGGCGCAGGGCCGGATTCAGTTCCAGTCCGCGCTCGCGACGCCGTGCCATCGCTTCCCCCTTGCCCTCGCCGGGCAGGCGCACCGGGTCGTTCCCGGGCAAGGGCTCGGAGGCGCGCATGTCGTCGAACGCGCGAGCGGTTGCGGCGGGAAAGGCGTCCTGGGCTCCGAACGCGGCCAGATCGAGCGCCATGACGAACTGGCCGGTGTTGGTCTCACTCGTCGTGTCGGCGGTGAAGTCGACCACGTCGGCGCCGAACGCCGCCCGGTCGAGCACGCCGGCCATCAGCTCGAGCGCGACGGACAGCCCGAACCCCTTGGGTCCGCCGATGGGCAGCAGGAAGCCGTCCGAGCGGCGAGCCGGGTCGGTCAGCGGCTCGCCGTCGCGCCCGACCATCCAGCCTTCGGGCATGGACTCGCCGCGCTGGGCGAGCGTCTTGATCCGGCCCATCGCCGCAACGGTGCTCGCCATGTCGAGCACAAACGGGTCGGCGTCCCGCTCGACGCGGCCATGCGCCCTAGCACATTTTCGCCACCCTGCACAAGCTTCGAACACTCATCGACCGATTGCCAAATGCTGCGTCTGAGCCATACTTTCTCCGGCACGGAACCTGCGCCGGCGCGCTGGCACCGCTCCAGGCTTCACCTTCCTCACGGCGGCGCCACACGGCCCTCACCGACTGTCGATAGCATGAAACAAGCGCTGCAAATGAAGATGGGCCAGTCGCTGGCCATGACCCCGCAGTTGCAGCAGGCGATCAAGCTGCTGCAGCTGTCCACGCTGGAGCTGCAGGGCGAGATCCAGGAGGCGCTCGAAAGCAACCCGATGCTGGAGATGCAGGAGGACGACGGCAGCGCACCGAACGCGGACGATGCCGCCGGCGAGGGCGACGAGCATCGCGAGGGGATGGAGAGCGCGCGCGACGAGGCGCGCGATGCCGCCGAGGAGCGTGACGCGGCCGATGTCGATACCGGCAACGACGAGGAGACCTGGGAGCTGGCCGAGCTGGACGCAACGCTTGCCGGCTTCGACGTCGGTGACGATGCCAGCCCCAACGCCGACGACTTCGCCAGCGACTTCGCCGACGAGTTCACCCCGGCGGTGGAGGAGCGCGAGAGCTCCACCGAATCCAGCGACGCCGTGATGCCGGACGAACTGCCGGTCGACAGCGCCTGGGAGGATGTCTACGAGCCGGCAGCGCCTGCCAGCTCGGGCAGCGCCGACGGCGAATCGCGCGACTTCACCGAGTTCCACAATGCAGGCCTGGCGAGCATCCAGGATCACCTGAACGAACAGATCCGCTTCGCGCCGCTGTCCGAGCGGGACCAGCAGATCGCCGAGACCATCATCGATGCGATCGACAACAACGGCTACCTGCTGGACGATGTCGACACGCTGATCGACAGCCTCAACACCCGTCACGCGCAGGGCGACGAGCGCATCGATCGGGAAGAGTTCGAGACCGTGCTGCATCTGATCCAGCACCTGGACCCGGCCGGCTGCGGCGCGCGCAACGCGGCCGAGTGCATGGTCATTCAGCTCTCGCAGCTGCCGCAGACCGACATCGTCGTCAATGCGCGCAAGATCGCCAGCTCCCACCTGGACCTGCTCGCCCATCACGACTTCGCCCGCCTCAGGCGCCTGCTGAAGGTCGACGAGGAGGCCCTGCAGGCGGCCATCCGGGTGATCCGCAGCCTGAACCCGCGCCCCGGGCGCCAGCTGGTCAACGATCACGACCAGTACATCGTGCCGGATGTGTTCGTGAAGAAGGTCAAGGGCGTGTGGCGGGTGGAACTGAACCCGGACATCGCGCCCAAGCTCGGCATCAACGCGCTGTACGCCGGCATGGTCAAGCGCGCCGACAAGAGCGATGACAACGCCTTCATGCGCAACAACCTGCAGGAGGCGCGTTGGTTCATCAAGAGCCTGCAGTCTCGCAACGAGACGCTGCTGCGTGTCGGTACCGCCATCGTGGAACGTCAGCGCGCGTTCCTGGAGTACGGTGACGAGGCGATGAAGCCGCTGGTGCTTAGGGACATCGCCGAGCAGCTGTCGCTGCACGAGTCCACCATCTCCCGGGTGACCACGCAGAAGTACATCCACACCCCGCGCGGCATCTTCGAGTTCAAGTACTTCTTCTCCAGCCACGTCTCCACCGCCAACGGTGGGGAATGCTCGGCAACTGCGATCCGGGCCATGATTCGCAAGTTCGTCGCTGCGGAGGATGCGACAAAACCGCTGTCCGACAGCAAGATCGCGAGTACCTTGGTCGCTGAGGGAATACAGGTTGCACGACGCACGGTCGCCAAGTATCGTGAATCGATGTCAATTCCTCCAAGCAACGAACGCAAGCGCTTGAATTGATACGGAAAACGCTCGCCGTTTCATCCACTCCGAGCCCTGTTTCAGGTGCTCATGCCTCGCTCGGCCGACCGCATGGCGCGTCAGCCGTTCGACGCTCGCATCGCCGTCTTGACGGCGTTCCCCGGAGTCCTCGGACTCCTCCGGCACCCCCCTCCCCCGTGCCCGTGTCCGCATGCGCGGAAACAGGCCGCGTCGCCGCGTCGACGTTGCGCATACCGGGCCGGGCGAGGGGTGTGCAGCACGTCCATCCACCCGCCCCGCCCGGGGTGCATCAGGGAGACGTTGTATGAACCTCACCATGACCGGCCATCATGTCGATGTGACCGATTCGATGCGCAACTACGTGACCGGCAAGCTCAAGCGACTGAAGAAGCACGGCGCATCACCGCTCACCGTGCACGTCACGCTGACCGTGGAGAAAGAACGCCGCAAGGCCGAGGGAACGCTGGAGATCGCCGGTGCGCGACTGCACGTGAGCAGCGACGAATCCGATATGTACGCAGCGATCGACCTGCTGGCGGACAAGCTGGACCGCCAGTTGATCCGCCACAAGGAAAAGGCGCGCTCGCAGCGCCACGAGAAGATCGAGGCACCGGCCGAGGAGCCCGAGCTGCTCGAAGTCTGAGCCCGACGCGGCGGTGTGCGCCCATCGACGGCGCACACCGCCCGGTCCGTCGGTTCCTCCCATCGCGTTTGCAAGGGCGCCTGCAAGGGCGCCTGCAAGGGCTTGCTGGACATCGCGGACCACCGGCGTACCATCGGCCGGCCACGCTCCTCGCAGAGTGATCTGACGCATGACCGACCTACCCGCGCTGCTGGACAGCGAGCGCATTCGCTGCGGCTGCGAGATCCGCAGCAAGAAGCGCGCATTGCAGACCGTGGCCGAGCTCCTTGGCGAATCGCTGCGCAGCCGCCGCGCCGCGCCCGGTGCCGACGAAGGCGGCGATGACGAGCCGGTTGTGTCCGACATGAACATCCTGGATGCGCTGATCAACCGGGAACGGCTGGGCAGCACCGGCATCGGTCATGGGATCGCGCTGCCCCACGCGCGCCTGGCCCACATCGACGAGCCGCTGGGTGCCCTGATCACGCTCAAGCAGGGCGTCGATTTCGATTCGATCGATGGCGAGCCGGTCGATATCGTGTTCGGCCTGCTGGTGCCCGAGCATTGCAACGATGAACACCTGAAGATCCTGGCCGAGCTGGCGCGGCGCTTCGGCGACGCGCAGCTGCGCCAGACGCTGCGCGGCTGTCAGGGCGGCGATGCGCTGTTGCGCGAGCTGTCCGGCGCGCCTGCGCCCTGACCCGAGCCGTGCCCTTCCCGCAGCTCACCGTCGACGACACCTTCGTCCGGCTGGAAAACGAACTGGCGCTGAGCTGGTTAGCCGGACGCCGCGGCGGCGACCGGACGTTGACCCGAGACGAGGCCTCCGGGCAGCGTCCGCGATTGCTCGGACCGTTGAACTTCAACAGCGCCAACCGCATCCAGCTGCTGGGGGCGGCCGAGGTGCGCATGTTCTCCAGCGACGGCAGCCTGCTGCCGGACCGGTTCGAATACTCGCTGGAAGGCTCCACCGACGTGTTCATGATCAGCGATGCGCTGGAGCCGCCGGCCGGGCTGGCGGCACTGGCCGAGCGCCACGGCATCGCGCTGCTGCAGTCCGCCCTGCGCTACAGCGAGCTGCTCAAGCGGCTGCGACACGAGCTGACCCGGGCGCTGGCCGAGCGGGAGATCGTGCACGGCGTGATGATGGATGTGCACGGCACCGGCATCCTGATCACCGGCAGCGCCAGCGTGGGCAAGAGCGAACTGGCGCTGGAGCTGGTCAGCCGCGGCCACATCCTGGTGGCCGACGATGCCCCGGAATTCAGCCGCATCGCCCCGAACACGCTCGAATGCCGTTGCCCGCCGCTGCTGCAGGACTTCCTGGAGGTTCGCGGCCTGGGCGTGCTGAACATCGCGCGCATGTACGGTGATGCGCACACTCGAAAGCGCAAGATCCTGCGCTGCATCGTTCAGTTGCGCGCCATCGGCGAGGCGCAACTGGCAGGCCGGCATTTCGAGGGCGACCGCATGGCCGAGCCATCGGCCACCCGCACCATCCTGGGCACCGAGATTCCCGAGCGCACCATCCCGGTCGCCCCGGGTCGCAACATCGCCGTGCTGGTCGAGGCGGCCGTCCGGGACCAGATCTTGCGCTCGGGAGGCTACTCGGCCACCCGCGACCTGGTCGAGCAGCAGGCCCGCAGGCTGCGCGCTGCCGCACCGCCCCCCGCATGGCCCCCCGCACCGCCCGGCGAACCGTCACGATGAACGAGGTGTTGCCCCTGACCCGCCTGACCATCGTCACCGGGCTGTCCGGCTCCGGCAAGAGCGTGGCGTTGCACACGCTCGAGGACGAAGGCTTCTTCTGCATCGACAACCTGCCCGCCCCGCTGCTGCCGGGGGTGATCGACCAGCTGCTCGTCAGTCACGACCCGCTGTACGACCGCCTGGCGATCGGCATCGACGTGCGCAGCGAACGCGGCTCCAGCGTCGATCTGCTGTCGATGCTGAAGGCGTTGCGCCAGCGCGACGACGTCAATGTGGAGATGCTGTTCCTGGATACCGATCGCAGCACGCTGGTAAGACGCTTCTCGGAGACGCGCCGCAAGCATCCGCTGAGCAACGAGTCGCTACCGCTGATCGCCGCGATCGACGAGGAGGCCCGGGTCCTGGACGGGGTCAAGAACGAGGCCGAGCTGGTGGTCGACACCTCGCAGCTGAACCTGCACGAGCTACGCGATCTGATCCGGACCTCGCTGCTCGGGCGCACCGCCAGCAACCTGTCCCTGATCGTGCAATCGTTCGGCTTCAAGCACGGCAGCCCGGCCAGCACCGACTTCATGTTCGACGTGCGCTGCCTGCCCAACCCGCACTGGGAGCCGGAACTGCGCGCCTACACCGGACAGCAGGAGCCGATCATCACCTTCCTGCAGGCCCAGGCCGACGTGCAGCGCATGGATGCGAACATCCGCGACTTCATCGAGCAGTGGCTGCCGTGCTTCGAGGCCGAGAATCGCGCCTACCTGACCGTCTCGATCGGCTGCACCGGCGGACGCCATCGATCGGTCTACCTGGCCGAGCGGCTCGCGGCGCACTTCGCCTCGCAGCGCTCGGGGGTCTCGTTGCGCCATCGGGAGCTTGCGTGATCAGCCGTGAACTGAAGATCGTCAACCGGCTCGGGCTGCACGCCCGCGCGGCGGCCAAGCTGGTCAAGCTGTCGGCCGGCTTCGGCGCCGACATCGACATCGAGAAGGAGGGGCAGCGCGTCAATTCCAAGAGCATCATGGGCGTGATGATGCTGGCCGCCAGTTGCGGATCGACGGTGACGTTGCACGTGGACGGTGATGACGAGCAGGAAGCGCTCGACGCCATCACCGACCTGATCGAACGGCGCTTCGACGAGGATCAATAGCGGATGGACCGTCGGTGAGCCTGCTGTTCAGCGGCATCGGGGTGTCGCGCGGCGTCGCCATCGGCGAGGCGGTCGTGCTGACCCGCGACGCGGTCGATGTCTCGGCCAGGACACTGGAGAAGTCCGAGCTGGCCGCCGAGGTGCGACGGCTGAAGCGTGCGCTCAAGGTGGCCCGCGTGCAGTTGCTGGCGGCCCGTGACGCCATCCCCAAGGATGCCCCTTCCGAGGTCAGTGCGTTCATCGAGACGCACCTGCTGATGCTGGACGACAGCCTGCTGGTCCAGCGGCCGGCCGAGATCATCCGCGCCGAGCGGCTGAACGCGGAGGCTGCGCTGAATCGGCAGAAGGAAGAGCTGACGCGCGTGTTCGGCGCGATGGAGGACGACTACCTGTCGACCCGCATCGACGATGTGCATCACGTCATCGACTCGGTGATTCGCGCCCTGGACGTCGACGAGAGCCGCGACCGCGCCGGTGAGCACTGGAACGGACGCATCGTGGTGGCCGACGATCTGACCCCGGCCGACACCGTGACGATGCAGCATCACGGCGTGGCGGCCTTCGTCACCGAGACCGGCGGGCAGCTGTCGCACACCGCGATCCTGGCCCGCAGCCTGGGCATACCGGCGATCGTGGGCGTGCACGGGTTCCGCCGTCTGGTGAAGGCCGGCGAGACCATCACCGTGGACGGCGCCTCGGGCCTGGTGCTGGCCGAGCCCACCGAGGCGATGCTGGACACGCTGCGAGCACAGCAGAAGGCCCTGCGCCAGGACCAGCGCGAGCTGAAGAAGCTGATCGATACCGAATCGGTATCCGACGACGGCATCGCCTTCACGCTGATGGCCAATCTGGACGTGGACGAGGACTTGCGGTCGCTTCGACGGGTCAAGGCGGCAGGCGTGGGCCTGTACCGCACCGAGTTCCTGTACCTGAACCGGGAACAGGCGCCCACCGAACAGGAACACCATCGCGCCTACGTGCGCGTGCTGCGTGCCCTGAAGGGCGCCCCGCTGACGATCCGCACCGCGGACCTGGGCGCCGACAAGGTCATGGATGCCAAGAGCACCGCAAGCCTGGGCCCGCTGGCGCGCAACCCGGCGATGGGGCTGCGCGGCATCCGCCTGAGCCTGTCGGACACCACGCTGCTGGTGCCGCAGTTGCGCGCCATCCTGCGCGCCTCGGGACGGGGACCCGTCAGGATCCTGCTGCCGATGCTGACCAGCCTGGAGGAGGTACGGCAGTGCTTGAGCCAGATCGACGAGGTTCGCGATGCGCTGCGCGGCGAAGGCGTCGATGTGGCGGAGGACATCCCGGTGGGCGGCATGATCGAGGTCCCGGCCGCGGCCGTGACCGCCGACCGGTTCGCCCAGGCCCTGGATTTCCTGTCGATCGGTACCAACGACCTGATCCAGTACACATTGGCCATCGACCGGATCGACGACCAGGTCAATTACCTCTACGACCCGCTGCATCCGGCGGTGCTCCGGCTGATTCGCCAGGTCATCGATGCCGGACGCAAGGCTGGAACACCGGTGTCGCTGTGCGGCGAGATGGCCGGCGATCCCCGGTACGTGCGCTTGCTGTTCGGGCTCGGCCTGAGCGAGTTCAGCATTCCGCCGAACCTGTTGCTGCAGGCCAAGCGCTCGTTGCTGGGAGCGCGCCGCGTCAAGTTGCGCCGCCAGGCGCTGGCCTTCCTGGAGGCGGACTCGCCGAGCGCCCGCCACGATCTGCTCGAGCGCATGAATGCGTGAGCCTGCCGCCGCACCCCGAGTGAACGCCTGAACGCATGAGCGCCGAAACGGACCCCGAGCAGACGCGTCAAGCGGCCCCCGAGACCACGCAGTCGGACGTGCTGACCGGCATCATCACCGACGGCTCCAGCGTCGCCGCCCGTCGGGTGATGCAAGCCATGCACCCGGCCGGGATCGGCGATGCGCTCGAGGCGCTGCCTCCGGTGCGCCGCCGCCTGCTGTGGGATCTGGTGGACGCCGAGATCGAGGGCGAGGTGCTGATGGAGGTCGGCGACGAGGTGCGCGAAAGCCTGGTCGCCGAGATGGACCTGGAGGCGCTGCGCGCCGCCACCGACCAGCTGGACCTGGACGATCTGGCCGACTTCGTCCAGTCGTTGCCGGACAAGCTCACCACCGACCTGCTGTCGGGCATGGAGAGCAGCGACCGGGCCCGGCTGGACCAGGTGCTGTTCTATTCGGAGGACAGCGCCGGCGGGTTGATGAACCTGGACACCATCACCGTGCGCGGCGACGTCACGCTGGATGTGGTGCTGCGCTACCTGCGCCTGCGCGGCGACATGCCGCGCCACACCGACAGGCTGTGGGTGACCGATCGCTACGGCCGCTACCGGGGGGAGCTGCCGGTCAGGCGCCTGCTGACGCAACCGGGCGATGCGCTGGTGGCCGACATCCTCAAGAGCGATCGCGACCCGCTGCGCACCGACACCCCGGCGCGCGAGGTGGCGCGCCAGTTCGAGGATCACGACCTGGTGTCGGCGCCGGTGGTCGATGACGACGGTCGGCTGCTGGGGCGGGTCACGATCGACGACGTGGTGGATGTCATCCGCGAGGAGGCCGAGCAGTCGGTCATGAGCATGGCCGGCATGGACGCCGACGATGACATCTTCGCACCGGTGCTCAGGAGCTCGCGCAAGCGCGCGGTCTGGCTCGGCGTCAACCTGCTGACCGCCCTGCTGGCCTCGTGGGTGATCTCGCAGTTCGATGCCACGCTGGAACGCGTGGTGTTGCTGGCGGTGCTGATGAGCGTGGTGCCGAGCATGGGCGGCATCGCCGGCTCACAGACGCTGACGCTGGTGATCCGTGGCCAGGCGCTCGGTCAGATCAACAAGAACAATGCCCGCGACCTGATGTGGCGCGAGCTGGCGATCGGGCTGATCAACGGCCTGCTGTGGGCCGTCATCGTCTCGCTGCTGGTGTGGATGTGGTTCGGCGAGCTGACCATCGGATTGATCCTGGGCGCCGCCCTGATCGCCAACCTGTCGACCGCCGCCTATGCAGGCCTGGCCCTGCCGATGCTGATGAAGCGCTTCGGCATCGACCCGGCGTTGGCCGGCGGCGTGGCGCTGACCACCGTGACCGATGTGGTGGGGATCGGCACGTTCCTGGGGTTGGCGACCTGGTTGCTGTAGCAGGCCGCCTCGCCCCTGACGCGGCTTCCGGGCTGTCGGAACGCGCCAGCAACGTCAGGTTCGATCCATCCCGGCGCCAGATGCCGACGGGACGGTTCTGAAGGTCGCTCGAGCCGATCCCGAGGGCCTGACGAGGACCCGATCGACACGCAGCGGCCCGCCGGACCGTCACGCCGGCAGGCGCAAGGTCACGACGGGCCGATCCTTGCTCGATGCAAGGAACCGGGCCGGCGCGAAGAGGCTTCGCGACGACCCGGAGGGCAGCGTCTAGGGCACCGGCATCGGGGCCGGGCAAGCCAACCCGTCGTCACCATCCACCCCCGGAGTACCGCAGTACAGCGAGGTCTTGAACTGATCACGCTGGTAGACGCGGATGTAGTCCACCTCCATCGGGATCGGGCCGGCCTGGTTGTTGGCAGGCTCCGGCGCCCAGCCGGATCCGGTGACCAGGTAGTTGATGATGTTCATCGGGATCTTCGAGACCTGCGGGCCGCTCAGGCGACGAACCTCGACACCGTTGATGTACCAGATCACCAGGTTCGGCTCCCACAGCGCGCTGAAGGTGTGGAACTGCTCGCCATCGCCGTAGAAGCCGCTCTCTTCCTCGTCGTGATTCATCGTCGGCGAGGAGCGGATGATGCCGCCGTTGTTCGGGTCGATGAAGTGGTAGGTCTGGAACGCGTCCTCATCACCGAACGGGTTCTCGCCCAGGTACTCCAGGATGTCGATCTCCGGGCCGTTGCTGCCGGCGTAACGGTGGTACAGGTAGAAGCTGGCCAGCGCGCCCGAGATGTTGCTGGGGTTGATGCGCGCCTCGACGTAGCCGTACACGAACTGCATGCGATCGTGCGTGGACAACGCCCCGGACAGGAACTCGCAATGCTCGCGGCTCGGGTCGCCGAGGAACAGCGGATCTGCCGTCGTGCAAATCTCCGGCAGGAACTGCTCCTGCGCCTCCGGCGTGCGGATCGCCTCGATGCGCAGGGTGCCTTCGGGCGTGAAGACGAACGGGTCGTAACTGACGCCGGTGTTCTCCAACGTGGGCACGAAGTACTGCTGCTCACGGTTGATCACGGTGTCGTCACCGAACACCAACGTGGTCTGCCAGCGCGCCGGATCGAGCGAGCCGGTGTCGAATTCGTCGTTCCAGACGATGTCGAAGTCGTCCAGGAAATCGGCCGTGCGGGACAGGTCGGCCGGATCGGTGGACGCGTAGGTGATCGTCAGCGGATCGGATGGCACCGAGCTCTGGCCGTCACCATCGATCGCGGCCACCGTGTAGGTGTAGGTCCCGCCCGCCTGCGGTCGGCTATCGGCGCAGTTCCAGGCATTGCTCTCGGCGTCGGCCGCCTTGTCGGTGCCGGGGGCGAACGTGAAGCGGGTCGAGTTGCAATCGATGAACGAGGTGGTGGTCCAGTACTTCTCGTACTCGGCGAAGGTGCCCGGATCGAAGGACAGGCCGGCCGGCAACGACGGGGCGATCCGGTAGGTCGCCGCGGCGCCTTCGCCCTGGCCGGTACGCTCGATCACGTAGGCAGTGACGGCGACATCGTCGTTGGACGGCGCCCAGCTCAACTCGGCCCAGTCGCTGGACACCAGGTCGATGCGCAGGTTCTTGGGCTGCGACGGAATGCCGCCGACCGAGGGATCGCTCTCGAACTCCAACGAAGCGCCGTTGTTGTCGGTGATGATGTAGACGTTGTCGTCGTCGATCGTGGGCAAACCGCCGATGCCGCCCGTGCCACCCGTGTCACCGGTTCCGCCCGTGTCACCGGTTCCGCCCGTGTCGCCGGTTCCGCCCGTATCGCCGGTCGCGCCCGTGTCGCCGGTCGCGCCCGTGTCGCCGGTTCCGCCCGTATCTCCGGTCGCGCCCGTGTCGCCGGTTCCGCCCGTGTCTCCCGTCGCGCCGGTACCGCCCGTGTCTCCCGTCGCACCCGTGCCGCCGGTGTTACCGGTGTTACCGGTTCCGCCCGTGTCGCCGGTTCCGCCCGTGCCACCGGTATCGCCGATCGGATTCGGGTCATCGTCCGTGACGTCGGGGCCGTCGTCGTCGCTGGACGAACAAGCCGCGAGCGAGGTGGCGATGAGTCCGCTCAGGAAGAGCGTCTGCCAATGCTTCATGGATCAGGGTTCCGGTACGGGATGAATGGGCGGCATGGTAGCACCGGCACATCGGACGAAATTCTCAAAAAACCGATGCAACAACAACCACCTGCATGACATCTTGGTGAAAAGGACGAGACTGCGAACAGGGCACGCGACGGCACAGGATCGAACGCGAGGATGTCGATGGCAAGGTGCGCAATACCGTCGCGCGCACACCGGGTTCGCCGATCGTGAGGGGCGGGAGCTAGTGGCCCGTTCGGGAAATAAGGTGACGCGTCACCTTATTTCCCGAACGGGCCACTAGAGCGACAGCACCGCCGCGTAGTGGCAGGCGCTGCCGGCGAGCACGAACAGGTGCCACACGCCGTGCATGTAGGCGAACCAGTGATCGAGCACGAAGAACAGCACCCCGACGCTGTAGAACACGCCGCCGGCGATGAGCCAGCGCAGCGTGAGCGCGTCCAGCGCGCTGATGAACGCCTCCATCGCGAACAGGCACGACCAGCCCAGCACCAGGTACAGCACCACGGGCAGGATGCGCGGCCCGGGTATGGGCAAGGCATCGATCAGGATGCCGATCAGCGCCACGCTCCACACGCCGAGCAGCAACGCCCGACCGGTGGTTTCGTCCAGCGCGATCAGCGCGAACGGGGTGTAGGTGCCGGCGATCAGCAGGTAGATCGCGCCGTGGTCCAAGCGCTGGAACACCCACTTCGCCCGTCCGGAGAAGCTGTGATAAAGCGTGGAGGCCAGGTACAGCAGCACCAACGTGATGCCGTAGACGGTCACGCCCGCCACATGGACCGCGCTCCGGTCGACCGCCGACAGGGTGATCAGCACGGTGGCGCCGATCAGCGCGAGCACCGCGCCGACCAGATGGCTGATGCTGTTGAAGTATTCACCGCGGTACACGAGTGGAAGTCTACTGCGTCCGGGTGAGGGGGGTGCCGAGCGCGGTGCCCAGCGACTGCTTCGCGTCTTGCCGGGGGTATCAGCCGCGGGTGGCACCGATCAGGCGATGGCTGGAATTGGACGAGATCCGGGCGACCTTCTGCGTGTCCACGCAGATGCTGTCGCACACCGCGCGCAGCTCGGCCAGCTCCTCGACCGTCTCGATGCGAAACCCCTGGAACAGGAAGCGGGTCTCGATCCAGGGCCGATCGAGCTCGGAGACGTACATGCCGATCGTCGCCTGGCTGACCGGGATCCAGCGGCGGTCGTTCACGATTCGCGTGGTGACCCGCTCGAGCGGACGCGGCGTGGAGCGGGTGGTGGCGGTACGGCGGGCTTGGGTGGCACGTTGCATCGTTTTCTCCTTGCCGGGTTGAAACCCGGTTCTCGTGGAAGGCCCGGTCGCTGCCGGGTCGATGCGATGGACGTTAGGCGGGTGCGGCGGCCGACGCCAGCGGATCGACGCAGGATTCACGACGGGATCACGTTCCGCGCGGCGTCGACGATCGAGCCGTGACGCCGGTCACCCCTCGCGGCGATCGGTTGACGCGACGCGACGACCCGAAGGTACTCGGGACCGCGTCGTCGTCCGGTGAAGTGACCGGTGAAGCGACCGGGCCGTCATCCGGCCGGCATTCCCGCGCTCGGTGACGGATTCCCGTCACTGCGCACAGCTTGTCCACAGGAAAACCGGATTCATCCACAGGCTGCCCCCAGTTCAGACCACAGGGCGAATCGCCGAAACCACTAGATCTGGTGGAACAACTGTCAGCCGTTGTCTATATATGGTGTTGAAGCGTTGCGGGTCGAGGCGTCGCGGCAGTAGACTTCGCAGCCGCCGTCCCGCCCGCACTCGCCCGCATTGGCCTGCCCGGCCGCGTCGCCCCCACCCACCGAGACACCAGGACCTCATGAGTACAGTCGACACCGATGCCGTGAAGGACGTCACCGCCCGCTACGCCCCGGACACCGGAAACACGCCGGGCACCGCGTCCGAGAACGCCTCCGCGAGCGCCTCCGGCGAATCGGGCACGCAGCTCGGTGGCATCGAGCTGCAGGAGACCTCGCTCGACATCTGGGACAAGAAGTACCGGCTCAAGACCAAGGACGGCGACAACGTCGACGCCACCATCGCCGACACCTTCACTCGCATCGCCCGGGCCCTGGCCGATGTGGAGACCGACGAGCAGGCACGCCGGTACTGGTTCGACCAGTTCGTCTGGGCGCTCGAACAGGGCGCGGTCCCGGCCGGACGCATCATCTCCAACGCGGGTGCGCTGGCGCACAAGCCGGCCACCTCGACGATCAACTGCACGGTGTCCGGCACCATCTCGGACTCGATGGACGACATCCTGGGCAAGGTGCACGAGGCGGGGCTCACCTTGAAGGCCGGTTGCGGCATCGGCTACGACTTCTCCACGCTGCGACCGCGTGGTGCCTACGTGTCCGGCGCCGGCGCCTACACCTCCGGGCCGCTGTCGTTCATGGACATCTTCGACAAGATGTGCTTCACGGTGTCCTCGGCCGGCGGACGGCGCGGTGCGCAGATGGGCACCTTCGATGTGCGCCACCCGGACGTGCTCGAGTTCGTCAAGGCCAAGCGCGAGGACGGGCGCCTGCGCCAGTTCAACCTCTCCTTGCTGATCACCGAGGACTTCATCCAGGCGGTCAAGGCCGACGAGCAGTGGCAGCTGGCCTTCCCGATCCGCCAGAAGGAACTGGACGAGGAAGGCATCGCGCTGGACGACCCGGACAAGATCGTCTGGCGCGACTGGCCGACCCACGAGAACGTGGTGGTCGACGAGCAGGGCCTGGTGGCCTGCCGCATCTATCGCACGCTGCCGGCTCGCCGGTTGTGGGACCTGATCATGAGCTCGACCTACGATTTCGCAGAACCCGGCTTCATCCTGATCGACAAGGTCAACGAGATGAACAACAACTGGTTCGACGAGACCATCCGGGCCACCAATCCCTGCGTGACGGCGGACACACGCCTGGCGACGCAGTTCGGCATGGTGCCGATTGGCGAGCTGTTCGCCTCCGGCGAGCCCCTGCAGTGCACCGTCGACGAGCGCACGCTCGACGCCCGGCGCAAGGGCGCGACCGTGCGCCCCGCCAAGCCCGCCTTCATGACTGACGAGCGCGCGGCCGTGTTCCGGGTGCGCACCGAGGACGGCTACGAGATCAAGGCCACCGAGTGGCACGACTTCTACACCGAACGCGGCAAGATCAAACTGAAGGACTTGAAAGAAGGCGATCGTCTCTGGATCCAGTCCGGCAAGGGGCAGTTCGGCGACCAGGGCAGTGAGGATCTCGGGCTGCTGTTGGGTCTGATTACCGGAGACGGACACTTCACCAACCGCGGCAACGGCAAGCAGGCTGCCGTGATCAGCCTGTGGGGCGACGATGTCGTGCTGGCCGATCGCGTCACCGCCTACGTCAACACGCTGATACGCGGCATGGGCCAGCACGCCTACCGCGACTACTCGGTATCGACGGTGGCCGTGCCGGAGCGCAACATGGTGTATGTCCGTTCAGTCGTGCTCGCACGCCAGCTCGAGCATTACGGTTTCAGCGGCAAGACCAAACTGCAGGTGCCGGAAGTCGTCTGGCGCGGCAGCGAAGCCTGTGTCAAGGGCTACCTGCGCGCGCTGTTCCAGGCGGATGGCACGGTCAACATCTCCGCACGAAGCAACAGCTGCTCGGTGCGTCTCGCTTCCAGCGAGCCTTCGCTGCTGAAGGAGGTGCAGATGCTGTTGGCCAACCTTGGCGTGTTCTGTCGAGTCAAGAAACGTCGCGACGCATCCGATCGTCAACTGCCGGATGGCCGTGGCGAATCCAAGAGCTACGCGTGCAAGGCCGACTTCGAGCTGATCGTGGAGGGCGAATCGCGCGAGCGGTTCATGGATCAGATCGGCTTCTTGCTGCCGGAGAAGAACGAGAAGTACGCGACATGGGCATCGAACAAGGCGCTTCTGAAGACGCAATCGTTCATGTCCCGTATAGCCTCTGTCGAGTACGTCGGTGAGGAAGCGGTGTTCGACACCACGCAAAGCGACAGGAACTCTGTCGTCTTCAACGGCTTGGTGACAGGACAGTGCGGCGAGCAGCCGCTCCCACCCTACGGCGCCTGCCTGCTCGGTTCGGTCAACCTGACCCGCTTCGTCATCGATCCGTTCACCGAGGATGCCCGCTTCGACTGGGACCGGTTCAGGAAGACGGTCGGCATCTTCACGCGCATGCTCGACAACGTGGTCGAGATCAACGGCCTGCCGCTGGCCCAGCAGCAGGGCGAGATCCGTCGCAAGCGTCGGCACGGCATGGGCTACCTGGGCCTGGGCTCGGCACTGACGCTGCTGCGCATGAAGTACGGCAGCCAGGACTCGCTCGACTTCACCGAAGCGGTGACGCGCGAGCTGGCCGTGACCGGCTGGCGAACCGGTCTCGAGTTGTCGCGCGAGAAGGGGCCGGCGCCGATCATGAACGAGAGCTTCGAGGTCACGGGCGCCATGCTGCGCCAGCGCCCGGAGATGAAGGACGACGGCTATCAGGTCGGTGACCGGGTCAGCGGCAAGATCCTGCACGCCAGGTACAGCCGTTACATGCAGCGCGTGGCCGAGGTGGAGCCGCGACTGGTCGAGGAGCTGGCCGAGCACGGCTGCCGTTTCACCCACCACAGCTCGATCGCGCCGACCGGCACCATCGCGCTGTCGCTGGGCAACAACGCCAGCAACGGCATCGAGCCGAGCTTTGCGCACCACTACGCGCGCAACGTGATCCGCGAAGGGCGCAAGTCCAAGGAGAAGGTCGACGTGTTCAGCTTCGAGCTGCTCGCCTACCAGACGCTGGTCAACGAACGCGCCATGCCCTATGCCGAGGAGCCGCAGGCGCAGCTGCCCGACTACTTCATGGCCGCCGACGACATCAGCCCGATGGACCATGTGTCGGTGCAGGCAGCCTCCCAGAAGTGGATCGACTCGTCGATCTCCAAGACCGCCAACGTGCCGACCGACTTCCCGTTCGAGAACTTCAAGGACATCTACCTGTTCGCCTACGACCAGGGGCTCAAGGGGTGCACCACGTTCCGCTTCAACCCCGAGAACTTCCAGGGCGTGCTGGTCAAGGAGTCGGACCTGGAGAACACCGAGTACCGCTTCACGCTCGAGGATGGCTCGTCGGTGACCGCCAAGGGCAACGAGCAGATCGAGTACGACGGCGAGATGCACACCGCGGCGAATCTCTACGATGCGCTCAAGGAAGGGTATTACGGCAAGTTCTGACCTCCTTCACGACAACCCGGGCTCTCGTGTTCGAGGCGCCCGGCACCCTCTCATCAGCCCGCGACCACGGAGGGTCGCGCATCCTGAACACCACCGGATTCACGCCCCCTCAATGACCACCAAGATCAGCGGCAAGATCGTCGGCTACGACGTTGCCAAGAAGGACGATGACGCCCCGGCGGCGGCACCGACCGTCCCGCCCGTGGCCGATGTCATCCGCATGCACGAAGCGCTGGAACGCCCCGAGCGGCTGGTCGGCACCACCTACAAGCTGAAGACGCCGGACCACGTCTCGGCGCACGCGATGTACATCACCATCAACGACATCGTGCTGAACGAAGGCACCGAGCACGAGCACCGTCGTCCGTTCGAGGTGTTCATCAACTCCAAGAACCTGGAGCACTACCAGTGGATCGTGGCGCTGACGTTGATCATGTCGGCGGTGTTCAGGAAGGGGGGCGACATCACCTTCCTGGTCGATGAGCTGAAATCGGTGTTCGACCCGCGCGGCGGCTACTGGAACAAGGGCAAGTACGTACCCTCGATCATCGCCGAGATCGGTGATGTGATCCAGCGCCACCTGGTCTCGATCGGCATGCTCGCCCCCAGCGGCCCGGACGAGGCCACGCAACGCCTGCTGGACGAGAAGAAGTCCGAGATCGCCAAGGAGTTCAAGGCCGCCGATGTTGCGTCCGGCAAGGTCGCCGATGCCGATGAGCCCTGGATGGCTGCCGCCACGCTGTGCCCCAAGTGCAGCCACAAGGCGGTGGTGCTGCGCGACGGGTGTCAGACCTGCATGAACTGCGGCGATTCGAAATGCGGCTAGGCTCTGTTTGACGGATGCGTACGAGCCAGCGGCGTCTTCCCCATGTGATCGCGGACCTGCAGGAGCACTTTCGGGTACGTGGACGGCGCCAGCGTCTCATCGAAGTCGAAAGCGAGCACGATGCGGTTGATGACCGGGACGGTGGGCCGACTCATGGAGCAGGACCTGGACACTGATCGGGAGGCGTTGAAGCATGGCCGCTCCGGAACCGGCCGACCGGGGTGGGCAGGATCTGCACGGCCGCGCTCGCCCATCGGGCAGCGCCCGGCTCTGGCCGCATCGCTCGCCGCGTCACGTCCCACCCTCGACCGAGGCCGAGAGGCTTGACCGACCCGATCGTTCCGACCGTTCCGACCGGCCCGACCGACCGGCCCGACCGCCCCGCCGGACCTCATCCCGAGCATCACGCCGGAACGGGTCGCCGGCCCGGCCGGACACGACGCCCTCGATCCGGGTACCGCTGCCCTGCTGGCGGCGGAAGCGCACTGGCTGCGCCTGCGGGGCGCCCGGCGAGATACCGATGCCGCGCGTGCGCCACATGCCGGACTTGCACTGTCCGGCGGCGGCGTGCGCTCGGCGGCCTTCGCGCTCGGTGTGCTGCAGGCGCTCGCCGGGCGTCGGCTGCTGGATCGCTTCGACTACGTGTCCAGCGTGTCCGGTGGCGGGTTCATGGCAGGCTCCCTGGTCTGGCTGCTGGGGCGCGTCACCCCGCAGCGCTTCGGTACCGGCCCGGACGACTTCCCGTTCGGCGCCGAGCCTGCGCGTGCAGCGACCCAGGGCACCGCGTTGCTGGACTTCCTGCAGCAGCACGGCGCCTACCTGACGCCCGGTCACGGCATCACGCTGAGCTCGGCGCTGGCCGTGGTACTGCGCGGCATCCTGCTCAACCTGACGGTCTGGATACCGATCCTGGTGGCGGCCATGCTGCTGCTGTTCGCGGTGTCCGAGCCGTTCGATCGCGACCTGGGCATCGTCGACGGTGCCCCGATCGCCTTCGATGCGCTGTTGTGGCTGGCGATCGGATTCGGCGCGGTGTTCCTGAGCGGCAGCCTGGTCTACTCGTTCTCGACCCACCCTCGCTGGAACGTGCGCAAGCGGCGCTATCTGCTGCACCGGCACTACGAGACACGCCTGCCGTGGATCCTCGGTCCGCTGATGCTGTGCGCCACGTTGGCCTCGCTGCCGTGGGCGGCCGACCTGTCGCTCGGGGTGGTCGGCCAGTTCGGCGGCGCCGCCTTCGTGGCCATCGGGCTGGGGATCGGGCTGTGGAGCTTCCTGCGCCCGGACGGTAGCTGGGGCGTGTCGTTCGTGCGCAAGCGAGCGCTGCCCGTCGGGGCGCTGATGGCGCTGTACGGCGTGCTGCTGTTCGCCTACCAGAGCGCGCTGTGGCTGCACGACGAGGCGGGCTGGATCGCCCGCGGCCTGGCCGCGGCGCTGCTGGTCGTGGCGCTGCTCAGCGGCTGGTTCGTCAACCTCAACTACATCTCGGTGCAACGCTACTACCGCGACCGGCTGATGGAGGTGTTCATGCCGGACATCGACACATCCCACAACGAGCACCGGGCGCGCGGCGGGCCGGCTTCCGAGGCGGACGGGCAGTCGTTGTCCGACTGCCTGGACCCGGCGCACGGGGCCTGCCCGTACCCGTTGTTCAACACCCACGCCCCGTTCGCCTCGGCCGCCGGCCGACGCCTGCGCCTGCGCGGCGGCGACAACTTCATCCTCTCGCCGCTGTACTGCGGCAGCGCGGCGACCGGCTGGCGTCGAACCGAACGTTTCATGAACGACGGCATGACGCTGCCCACGGCCATGGCGATCTCCGGCTCGGTCAACCACCAGCAAAGTGGCCTGGGTGGTGTCGGCATCGCGCTCAATCCGCTGGTGTCGCTGCTCAAGGTGCTGCTGAACCTGCGCATGGGCTACTGGGTTCCCAACCCCTGCACCGACGATCAGTCGCGGCGACCGAACCACTTCACGCCCGGATTGGGCGAAGGGCTGGCCGTCGGTCGCGACGAGCGGGACGCCTTCGTGCTGCTGGAGGATGGCGGCTACTTCGACAACCTGGGCCTCTACGAACTGGTGCGCCGCCGCCTGCGCCTGATTCTTGCGTGCGACGCCGGCGCGGACGCCGGTGCCCGCCTGTCCGACCTGCATCGGGTGCTGCAACGCGTCGAGACCGACTTCGGGGCCCGTGTCACGTTCGACGATCCCGACGACCTGCTGGCCGTGGTGCCCGGCGAGTCGGGGCAGTACCTTCACGGTGGGCAGATGGCCCGGCAGGCGCACCTGGTCGCGCGGCTCGACTACGCCGACGGCTCATCGGGCACGTTGCTCTACCTGAAGAGCGCGCTGGTGGCCGACATGGACTTCGACCTGCTCGGTCACGGTAGCCGGCGCGACGGCTTTCCCCAGGAGACGACGGTCGATCAGTTCTTCGACGAGGAGCAGTTCGACGCCCACCGTCGCCTGGGCGTCGAGCTGGCCCGCCGGCTGCTCGAGCAGACCGACATGGCGACCCGCCTGCAACGCGGCGATGCGTTTGCCGCGGTCGCTGACGAAGCCGCCCTGCAGCGGTAGGATGGGCCGGCCGCTAAGGCACCTGACGAACGACGGGTCGACAGTCATGGGCGAAGACATTCTGTGCCGCTGCTGCGGCAGCACGATGGTCATCGATCGCAGCGAAAGCGAACGGCTGACGACGACCCGCTGGCACAGCTGCGCCACCTGCGGTCATGTGCGCATGACCAGCGAGCGCGACGATGTGGTCGCCAGCACCCGTCGCGCCAAGGCTCAGGTGGACGACACCTCCGAGGAGGTGCAGCAGTCCGGCTTCGAGTTCTGAGACGCCCTCACGTCAGGGCGTCCTGCACGGTCTCCTCCGCAAGCGGCCCCACCCCGGCCATGCTCGACACCAGCGCCGTGACGTCGTCGTCGATGCCGTGCGCCAGCACCGCGGTCACGCGCCCGTCGCGCCGGTAGGCCAGCGCGAAGTCCGTCTCGTGCACCGAGCCGAGCGTCTCGTCATCCGGCGCCTGGTGACCGGTCAAGGTGTAGGAGCCGCCGATCTGCTGCATCGACCAGAAGAACGGTGTGCCCTCGTACCCCTTGCCCGCGCCCAGCGCGTTGCGCGCCGCCAGCTCGCCGGTCTCCTGCGCGAATCGCCAATGCTCGATGCGCACCGTGCCCCAGGGCGTGGGGAGCCGAGCGATGTCCCCGGCCAGGAACACGTTCTCGGCACCGGGTACCCGCAGCTGCGCATCCACGGTGATGCCGCCGTCCTCGTCGGATTCGAACGGCAGCCAGTCGGTGCGCGGCACCGCCCCGACCGCCACCAGCACCAGGTCGGCCTGCAGCGTGCGGCCATCGTCCAGCAGCACCGAGCCGACGCGCTGCTCGCCCTGGAAGGCCACCGCGCTGGCCCCGGTCACCAGCTCGACGCCGGCCTCGCGATGCTCGCGCGCCAAGCGCTCGGCGAACGCCTCGCCGAACAGGCCGCTCATCGGCGCCGAGTCCGGCATCACCACGCTGACCTGCAGCCCGTCGATGTCGCTGAAGGCGCTGGCCGCCTCCAGCCCCACGAACCCGGCGCCCACCACCACCACCCGCTCGGCATCGGCCAGGTCGGCGTTCAGCGCCTTCGCATCCTGCAGCGAGCGCAGCACGTGCACCCCCTCGAGCGAGGTACCCGGCACGTGCAGGCGGCGTGCATCGCAGCCGCAGGCGATGATCAGGCTGTCGTAATCGAGCGACTCGACCGATCCGTCGTCGAGCATCACCCGACGCGCCGCCGGGTCCAGGCCGGTCGCCCTGGCCTGCAGCCGCTCGATGCCGCAGGCCTCGGCCACCTTCGCATCGCGCAGCCAGCGCGGCTCGGCCGACCCGTCACGACTCAGGAATCCCTTCGACAGCTCGGTGCGATCGTACGGCGGCACGGGCTCGTCGCCGACGACCGTGACGCGGCCGGTGAACCCCTCGCGACGCAGGGTCTCGGCAGCGCGCCAACCGGCGGCGCCACCGCCGACCACCACGACGTGGCGCGGATCGTCGCCACGCCTCGCCATGCGCGGCACCGGGTGCTCGGTCACCGCCTCGTCCACGGTCACGTGGACGGCATCCGAGGCGATCCGGACCGCGTACCGCGCCAGGTTCTCGCAGGCGGGCGGGCTCAGGAGCTCGCCGCTGTCGAGCGCGAAGGCGGCGCGGTGCACGCCGCACACGATCCGGTCGCCGACCACGGTGCCCTTGCTCATCGGCACCCCGCGATGTGGACAGGTGGCCGCCAGGGCGTGCACGCTGTCGCCCTGGCGCACCAGCACGATCTTGCGCGTACCGGCGTCGACCTCGATCGGCTGGTCCTGCGGCAGTTCGGACAAGGTGGCGACGCGGTGCTCGCTCATGACAGTCGGTCCTCGGCGGAAGGTGGGAAGGCGCTCGACGGTACGGCCGGGGCGCTGGTCGCGGGCCGCGAACCCTGAATCTTCCCGACCGCCCCGGTCCTTGCGCGCCGCATGTTGCGCAGGCGCACACCGCCGGCGGCCGAGCGCGTATCCTCGCGCGCTTCTGTCTTTTTTCGGGCACGTGACGAATGAGCGAACTCCAGCTGTCGGCGAAGCTTGTCGGCGATCTGCAGCAGGTCCTGCAGCAGCACGATGCCTCGGCCGCCGATCCCGGCGTGTCGGCGCAGTACCTGTGCGCCGCGGTCGGCTTCCTGCTCGGTCAGCAGGACATGCCCCGCGAGCAGAAGGACGATGTGCTCGATCGGCTGGGCGCGTTCATGAAGCATGTCGCCGACGATGTCGATCGGCAACGTCAGCAGCAGCCCCCCACCCCGCCGCCGCCTCCCGCACAGGAGTCGTTCGGTATCTGGAAGCCGAAGAAATCATGAGCCAGGCCACCGCCCGTCACATCCTCGTCAATGACGAGGCCACCTGTCAGTCCCTGATCGACCAGATCAAGGGCGGCGCCGACTTCGCCGACGTTGCCAAGGCCAATTCGTCGTGCCCGTCCAGCCGCGAAGGCGGCCATCTGGGCACCTTCGGCAAGGGCCAGATGGTTCCCGAATTCGAGAAGGCCTGCTTCGAGGGCGAGCTCGGCGACGTGCAGGGTCCGATCAAGACCCAGTTCGGGTACCACGCGGTGCAGGTCACCGAGCGCAGCTGAAGCCGTCGTACCGGACCGCCCCACCCCCTTGGCGGCAAGTGGGGCGGTCCGCCCGGCTGCACCGCTCGTGGCTCAGTTGCCGGCCGCCATCGAGACGTTGACGTCGACCCGTCGAACACCGTCCATTTCCGCGATGTCGGCCGCGGCTTCGTCGATCGCCTGCTGCTGCTCCAGCGTGTCGATGAATCCCCCCAACGACACCACGCCCTCGTCCTCGCGCACGGTCAGGCGGGACTGATCGATATCCGACTCCAGCGACAACCGCTGGACCACCTGGGCGTACAACGCGCCTTGCGCGGTGTCCGGCACGGCGGCACAGCCAGCCGCCACGGCGGCGGCCAGCAACAAGGTCAGCAGCAAACGGGGCATCCGGAGCATCTCGACACGAGCGGGAGGACGGTCGACGTTAGCGCGGTTTCGCACAGACCAGCCCCGCCCGGCAGTTTCGTGCATTCGACGCGCACCGACGTTCACGGCAGCGCCACCGGCGTGCCTCGCCCGGCGGCCACGGCGCGGCGATCCGTCGATGTCCCCATCGATAGTCAAGCCAGCGGCAACGTCCTCTGCTAGTTTCCTGGGTGTGACGGCGTGTGCCTTGCGCGTCTGTCCGTCTCGCTCTTCCGTGCAACGCTTGCGCGGCAACACGTCGACACCGCATCGTGATCCGAGCCTCCCTAGCCACCACCGCCTGCCTCTCCGCCACGCTCGGCGTGCGCGCTGCGCTGGCGGACGAGGCCGACGCGCACGCCAGCCACACGTTGCTGCTGGACAGCGTGTCGATCGAGCCGGTGCCATCGATCGAACTCTCCTCGCCCATCCTCTCCGCCCTGCGTGACAGCGGACAGCTGGCCGTGGACTGGATGCAGGCCTCGCCCGGCGCCAGCGTCATCACCGTCGGCACGCTGTTCCTGGGGTTCGCGGCGCTGGGCGCGATGCGCCGGGTGCGCCATCGCGACGAGACCGTGCTGGACGGGCTGCCGGATGCGATCGCGCTGTTCGACGCCAAGGGCCGGCTGACCGCGGTCAATCGCAAGCTGCTGTCGCTGTTCCCGTTCGAGGTCTCCTCCGAGGAGTTGCGCGACGCGTCCAGTTCGGACCTGTACTCGCAGCTCTCGCCGGACAACGTGGCCATCGAGCGGGCGCGCAACCGGGCCCGTTCCGCCAACGCCAACCCGGATGCCACGCTGGCCTTCGAGGTGCCGAGCTTCGGCCGACGCTCGCTGCTGGTCAAGGAGCGCCACACCCCGGAGGGCGGCACCGCCATCGCGGTGTACCCGACCGCCCATCGCTCCGAACACCGCCAGTCCGACCCGCTGACCGCCCTGGCCAACCGGGCCCAGCTGGTCAACGTGCTGGCCCATCGCTGCGCCCGCACCGAGAACCGGCTGGCGCTGGTGATCGTGGACCTGCGCAGCTTTCGCCAGATGAACGATACCTACGGGCGCAATGCCGGGGACGAGCTGCTGAAGCAGACCGCCATCTCGTTGCAGCACGCGATGCCCGAAAGCGCGCTGATCGCCCGCACCGCCGGCGACGAATTCGCGGTACTGCTCGAATTCGCCGGCGCCGAGGACGACATCGAACGGCGGGTTCAGGACGTGCTGAACACGCTGCACACCGGACTGCCGGTCGAGCAACGGCGCATCCTGGTGCGCGCCAGCGTCGGCATCGCCTACATGCCCGATCACGGCAATACCGTGTCCGGACTGCTGGCCGCTGCCGACAGCGCCTGCGCGGACGCCAAGCGGCTGGGCAACAACCGCCTGGTGGTGTACAGCCCGCTGCGTCGCCAGGCGGCCCAGCGCCGGCACCAACTCGAGGTCGGCCTGCAGCGCGCCATCGCCGGCGACGAACTGTCGCTGCAGTACCAGCCGCAGATCGACGTGAACACCGGTCTGACCTGCGGCATGGAGGCGCTGCTGCGCTGGAACAACCCGGAGTTCGGCAACGTCTCGCCGGCCGACTTCATCCCGATCGCCGAACAGACCGGCACCATCGCGCCGATCGGACAATGGGTGCTCGAGCAGGCCATCGCCGACTACCAGCGCCTGAGCCGCTACGGCATGTCACCGGCGATGATGTCGGTGAACCTGTCCAGGAAGCAGTTCGACGACGGCGACATCGTGCGCGACATCGCCCGCCTGCTCGAGCGCACCGGCTTCGACGCCGACAAGCTGTGCCTGGAGATCACCGAGACCGCGCTGTTCCAGGATTCCTCCTCGCTCAAGCGCACCCTGAACGAGCTCACCGCGCTGGGGCCGAAGCTGGCCATCGACGACTTCGGCGTCGGGTACACCTCCCTGCTCGAACTGCGCGACTTCCCGATCGCCGAGGTGAAGATCGACCGCGCCTTCATCATGGACATCGAGACCGACACCTCCAGCCAGGACATCGTCCACGCGGTGGTCGACATCGCGCGCAGCATCGGCGCCGAGGTGGTGGCCGAGGGCATCGAGACCCAGCAGCAGTTCGATGCGATCAAGGCGCTGGGCTGCGACCGGGCGCAGGGCTACTTCCTGTGCCGACCGATGCCGGCGACCACGTTCCCGGACGTGATGCTGGGCTGAGCCGACGCAGCGTTCCGATCCGGCCCGTCGGCCGCCGGCGCAGCGGGCGGTGTCGCGTCCGCCACCTCCAGTTCCAGTTGCTCGGGGCGTCGTTCATCCGAAGGCACCAGCGAGCCGAGCGAGACGCCCAGCAGCCGCACCGCCAACGCCGAGCGCCCGCCGCGGCCCGGCAGACCGCTATCGGCGCGGGCCTGCAACGCCCGGTCCAGCAGGAACGGCAAGGCGCGATGGGCGGCGCGCGCATCGATCGGCCGACCCGGCTGGCTCCAGCCGCGTGTCAGGGTCTGGAAGTCGGTGAAGCGCACCTTGATCACCAGCGTGCGTCCGGCCAGCGAATGATCGTCGAGCGAGGACAGCACCTCGTCCAGCAGCGTCGACAGGAACGACAGCATGGCGTCCCGATCGAGCAGGTTCTCGGCGAAGGTGCGTTCGCTGCCCATCGACTTGCGGGTGCGCGAGGGTTGCACCGGCCGCTCGTCGATGCCGCGCGCGATGCGAAAGTAGTAGCCGGCGCTCTTGCCGAACTCGCGGGCCAGCTCCTCGAGCGGCCACTGGCGCAGATCGGCGCCGGTCTCGATGCCCAGCGCCTGCATGCGCGCCTCGGTCACCCGACCGATGCCGTGGAAGCGCCCGATCGGCAAGCTGGCCACGAAGGCCTCGCCGTCGGCCGGCAACACCCAGAACAGGCCGTCGGGCTTGCGGTGATCGGAGGCGATCTTCGCCAGGAACTTGTTGTACGAGACGCCGGCGGAGGCGACCAGATCGGTGCGCTCGCGGATCAGCGTCTTGATCTCGCGCGCCATGCGCACCGCCGAGCCGCCCAGCAGGGTGCTGTCGGTGACGTCCAGGTAGGCCTCGTCCAGCGATAGCGGCTCGACCTTCTCGGAGAACTCGGCGAACACCGCGCGGATCTGCGCGCAGACCTCCTTGTAGACGGCGAAGCGCGGCGACACGAAGGCAGCCTCCGGGCAGCGCCTGCCGGCCTCGGCGCTGGGCATGGCGGAATGGATGCCGAACACGCGCGCCTCGTAGCTGCAGGCCGCCACCACGCCGCGCCCGTTCGGACGCCCGCCGACGATCACCGGGCGTCCGCGCAGGCTCGGATCGTCCCGCTGTTCGACCGAGGCGTAGAACGCGTCCATGTCGACGTGGATGATCTTTCGAAGCGGCGGCGGACCGTCACGGTCGGCACCCGAATCGCTGTCGAAGGCCGGACTCATGCACACCGCCGGAAGGGTCTAGAATGCCGGGGCTGCGCGGTGCGCACCGGCGCGACGACGGGCCATCCGTCGGCTGCCGCCTGCGTGCCCCTTGCAACGAGTTTCATCGAGCGGGAATCGAACGTGGCCAACGAGAAGGGCATTGAAATGAAGGGCGGCATGTACGCCTTCATGTCGCTGCGCATCGACACCACCGACCTGGACCGCATCGATGCGATGCTCGCCGACAAGGTGCAGCAGGCCCCGGCGTTCTTCAAGGATACGCCGGTGGTGCTGGACCTGACACCGCTGACGCGCACCGCCGATCCGGACAGCGACGAGTCCGAGGCGGCGGCACGCCTGGACGCGATGGCCCTGATCGCCTGCATCCGTCGCCACCAGCTCATACCGCTGGTGGCCAGCGTGGTCGACAAATCTTCCCCGTTGGCCGCATCGGTTGCGTTACCCTTGATCGAAGGACGATCGCGCCGGGATTCCGTCACCGATGACACCCCTGACTTCAGCAGTACCGCGCCCTTGTCGGCGGATCGCTCGGCAGATCGGTCGGCGGATCGGTCGGCGGATCGGTCCGCCCACTGGTCGGGGTCCGACGGGCAGAGCGCCGAGGAGCTGGCGATGGACCTGAGCGGCGGTGGTGCCGAGATCGAGTACGTGGCGCGCACCCCGATGCTGATCGATCGGCCGGTGCGCTCTGGGCAGCAGTTGTACGCCCGCGACACCGATCTGATCGTCATCGGCCAGGTCGGGCCCGGTGCCGAGGTCATCGCCGACAACAACATCCACATCTACGGACCGCTGCGCGGCAGGGCGCTGTGCGGCGTGTCCGGCAATACCTCGACGCGTATTTTCTGCCAATCGCTGGAAGCCGAACTAGTCTCCGTGGCGGGCAACTATCGCATGCTCGAAACCATCCCCGCGGACCTGCGCGGCAAGCCTGCCAAGATCGCACTCGACAACGACCGGCTCAGCATCGAGCCGCTGTGACGGTGCCCGAGCTCAAAGAACGCACGAGAGAACGCATGACCGTTTCCGGAGGAATAGCTTGACCAAGACTATCGTCGTCACGTCGGGCAAGGGGGGCGTCGGCAAGACGACCACCAGTGCATCGATAGCCACCGGCCTGGCCCGTCGCGGGTTCAAGACCGTCGTGATCGATTTCGACGTCGGCTTGCGCAACCTCGACCTGATCATGGGTTGCGAGCGACGCGTGGTCTACGACCTGGTCAATCTCGTCAACCAGGAATCCAGCCTTCACCAGACGCTGATCAAGGACAAGCGCCTGGACAACCTGTACATCCTGCCCGCCTCGCAGACGCGCGACAAGGATGCGCTGACCATCGAGGGCATCGCCCGCGTGATGCACAAGCTCAGGAAGGCGGAGTTCGACTACATCGTGTGCGATTCGCCGGCCGGCATCGAGAAGGGCGCCAAGATGGCGCTGTACTTCGCCGACGAGGCGATCGTCACCACCAACCCCGAGGTCTCCTCGGTGCGCGACTCGGACCGCATCCTGGGCATCCTGCAGAGCGAGTCCAAGCGCTCCAAGATGAACGAGGAACCGGTCAAGGAGCACCTGCTTATCACCCGCTACAACCCGGCGCGCGTGAAGGACGGGCAGATGCTGTCGGTGGACGACATCGTCGACCTGCTGGCCATCCCGCTGCTGGGGATCATTCCCGAATCCTCTTCCGTTCTGGAGTCCTCGAACGCCGGCAAGCCGGTCATCCTGGACGAGGAAAGCGAGGCCGGCCAGGCCTACGCCGACGCCATCGATCGGCTGCTGGGCGAAGCGAAGCCGCATCGGTTCATGGAGGTCCAGAAGAAGGGACTTCTCAAGCGCATCTTCGGATAACCCCTGACATGGGCATCTTCAGCTTTTTCAAAAGTCGCAACGACGGCGCCAGCGCCAAGGTCGCCAAGGACAGGCTGCAGGTCCTGATCGCGCATGAACGCTCGGACCGCAGCACGCCGGACTTCCTGCCGCTGCTGCGCCAGGACATCCTGGAAGTGATCAAGAAGTACGTCCAGGTCAACGACGACAGCGTGTCGGTCAGCGTCGGTCAGCAGGACGCCTGCGACGTGCTCGAACTCAACATCACGCTGCCCGAGGAAGAGATCGCCCGGCTGGAACCCAGCGCGGCGGCCCGGCGTCGCGCCCAGCAGCGGCGTGCCGCGGCACAGGGGCAGCCGCTGACCGGCAAGGCGGGCTGAGCGGGGTTCTCCTCGGCACCGATCGGCAACACCCGATCCTGCCAGCTGTTGCGCAAAAGCTACAGGCTGACCCACACCGCCTTGTCGCGCTCGCACTGTCGAGCGCGCTCGCCGTTCGAGCAGCGTGCTCGTCCGACACCGGAGTGGCCCTCCCGGCACGTGTGGCAAATTCCATACGCTCTTCTATACTCGCCCTCGCAGGCCGCTCGGAACGCTGTCACTGTCTTGCGAACAGGCAACGGGTTGTTGCATAATTCAGACACGCTGGCTAGAGTTGTAGCGCGCAAGCAAAACGCCCTACCCGCAGTACCGGTTGTCTCACTATTAGATCGAGGAAAACACACATGAAACTTACCAAGACAGTGGTAGCTGTCGCGGTCACGGGTCTGTTCGCGGTCCCCATGGCAGCGTCGGCAGAAACGACCCTTTCGGGCTTGGCACAGATCAAGTTCCAGGGAAGCGACGCGGACGGCGATGCCGGCGAACTGAACATGGCTGCCGGTGACGTACGCGTCGCGATCAACACGCAGCAGGAAATCGCCGGCGGACTGACCGGCTACGGCAACCTCCAGTTCAACATCGACGACCTGACGGGTCAAGGTGGCCCGGTCCAGGCGTCTGACGAGGACGACCCGCAGGAAGATCAGGACCCGATCGAGATCGATTCGAACGCCACCGTTGCATCCGACAACATCTACGTCGGTGTCAAGGGCGGCTTTGGCGACATCCGCCTCGGCGAGATCCCGCTGGCGGTCGAGTACGGTCAGCTGGCCAACGACATCTACGATGTCGGCGATACCGTCGTGGACGGCATCAGCTACGTCGGCGCCTTCGGTCCGTTCGGCATCGGTGTGAACTATGCGCTCGAGCAGGACAGCGACATGGCCGGCATCGGCGCCAAGTTCAGCGCTGCCGGCGTCACCTTCGGTATCGGCTACGAGCTGCGCGACCTGGCCGGTGACGAGAGCGGCAACCTGGCAGCCGGCCTGTCGTTCGCGATCGCCGGCTTCTCGATCGCCGGTCACTACTGGGTGAAGGAAGGCCCCGATGGCGAGCTGACCGTGGATCCGGACGACAGCGAGGAAGGTGATCAGCAGTCCCTGTCGGTCAAGGTCGATTACGGCATCGCCGGCGTCAACCTGGGCCTGACCTACTCGCTGCTGACCACCGACATCACCAACCTGGACGACGAGGCCGACGAGTCCTCGATCCGTCTGGACGCCGGCTACGACATGGGCGGCGGCATGGACATCAGCACGCGTATCACGTCCACGGACAACGATCCGATCCGTGACGGCGTCGATTCCGACCTGGTCGAGTACCGCGTACAGCTGACCAAGAACTTCTGATCGATCGTCTCGATCTTCGGTACGAAAAAAGGCCCCTGTCCAGGGGCCTTTTTTTATCAGGGTTTCGCAGCGGTTGCCGGCGCGGCCGGTGTCGGCCACCCGGCCTCCGGGGGCCGAATCGCTAGTGGCCGGTCAGACCGCCGGATCCGGGCCCGGTTCAGGACACGCCGCCCTTGGCGGCGCCGCCACCGCGACACGGCGGTGAGGCCGGCACGCTTTCGCCACGTGCCGCCCATTCGTCCGGCGTGTGCGTGTGCAGGCCCAGCGCGTGCACCGGCCCATGGAGCTCGCTGGCCAGCAGGCGGTTGATGCGACGGTGCCGGGCCACCAGCGAGTCGCCTTCGAACGCCGTCGAGACGATGGTCACCTTGAAGTGGCTTTCGGTTCCCGGTGGCACGTTGTGCCGGTGGCTTTCGTCAAGCACGTCGAGTCGAACGGGCGCGAGCGCCTCGACCAGCGTGTCGTGGATGCGGGCTGAAACGGACACGGCGGATTTCCTGCGTCGGAGAGAGGACCCGAGTATAGGGTCGCGCTCGGGCCGTGCTCCCCACCCGCCTTGGCACCGGGCGATCGATCGCCCTGGTCGCCGTCCTGCTGGTGGGCGCTCGTTCCACGAGCCCCCGACAGGCGGAGGAGCGTGCGCGCGATCTGGCCATTGCAGCGGCTCGCTCGCTCGGGAGATGTCGCCAGCGACCGGCGCCGGCCACCCGGATCAGCTCTTGTCGGTCGGCGTGCCGGCCTCGATCGGTGTCAATCGATCCGAGATCCGCCGCGCCGAGCCTGTCATCTGGAACTCGTAGATCGCCGCGTAGGCCAGCACCGCCCGCACATAGCGACGGGTCTCGTTGAACGGGATCGTGTCGATCCAGCGATCCGCCTCCATGGTCTCGTCCGGCAGCCAGCTGGCCACCCGCGTGGGGCCTGCATTGTAGCTGGCCGTGGCGAGCGCTGCGTGACCGTCGAAGCGCTTGGCGACGTGACCGATATAGAACGTGCCGAAGTCGATGTTGGTGAGCTCGCTGGTCAGGTCGCCATCCCAATCGGCAACCTGCTGCAACCGCGCCACCTCGTCGGCGGTGCGCGGCATCAGCTGCATCAATCCGACCGCGCCGGCGTGCGACACCACATCCGGAATGAAGGCACTCTCGCGGCGCATGATGCCCAGGATCCAGGCCGGATCGATGCCGTGATCGGCCGACGCACGGGCCACCTCGCTGCGGTACAGCACCGGGAAGCGATAGCTGAGCGCGCGTCGCTGCTCGGCGCGCCCGGCGCTGAAGATCGCCCGATCGTCCATGCCCCAGGCCTTGGCCAGCACCGCGCTGGCCGCCACGTCGGTGCGCGGCGCCGCATCGAGCACGGTGGTCCACAACCGGCGGCTTTCGGCGTGCAGGCCGACCGCGGCGAATTCGCGCGCGCGCACCAAGCGAAGATCCTCGCCCAGCCGCGCAAGCGTCGTGGCATCGGCATCGATCGCCTCGTCGACCAGTCCATAGCCCTGCCCCAGCCGATCGGCGGACAGGAATCCGTGCCAGGATTGCAGTTCGGCCAGTTCCGCATAGATCGCGTTGGCCGCGGCCACCTGCCCGCCGACCTCCAGTGCCCGAGCTTCCCAGTACGCCCAGTGATCCTCCTGGCGCTCGCGCTCGGGCAGCCGGTAAAGGCTTCGCATGACCTCGGACCAGTTGCCGTCGCGCAACGCGGCGCGCACTCGCCACTCCTTGATCTCCAGATCGTCGTCGCGCACATCGAAGGATTCGAGCCAGGCGTAGGCGCGAGGCTCCTGTCTGAGGGCGGCCCGCTTGACCAGCGCGCGGTGGGTGTCGTAGTGGCGATCGCGAAAGAAGGTCCAGCGCTCGTCGTTGTCCAGCCACCAGTCGATCGCCGCCTCGGTATCCGCCCGGGACCAGCGGATCACCAGATCCGCCACGATGCGACGGTTCAGCGGCGTGTTGGTATTCAGCGTGTCGCTGCGCAGCAGGGCCTGCGGCTCGTCGACCGCCTCGATCCAGGCCTCGACCCGCCGCCGGTCGGCCGAGCCGAGCAGCGCCGGCAACTCGGCCGCGCGCTGGAAGGCGTTGGCCTGCATGGCCACGTAGAGTCGCTCCCAGATGGCGGTCACATCGGGCGGACCGGCGTCGGCCAGCCGCGCCACCACGTCGGCGCAGATCGGGCTCTGCAGGGCCGGGTCGATCCACAGCGACCGGGCCGTCTCGTCGAACGTGTCCAGCGGTTCGAGCTCGTCACGCGCGCGCAGCTCGGTACAGGGCATGTCCACGCCCAGGGCCGACGCCCTCAGCGTCAGCATCGGCTGCCAGGCCTCGGCGCGCGCCAACGCGGACTGCAGGCGGCTGGCCAGCCGGCGCGTCAGCACACCGCTGTCGTCGTCCGCGGCGAAGCGTTCCAGCTCGGTAACGGCATCCGCGTCCGGCGCCGAGGCACGCCAGCGGGCCGACAGGTCCTCGTAGGCCAGCCAATCTCGGATCGGGTAGCCGTCCAACCCGGCGTAGGCGGCATCGAAGGCGTCGCGATCACCGGCGCGCAGGGCATCGCGCGCCGTCAGGAAGCGCTCGCGTTGTTCGGCCGAGCCGGAACCGTCAGGCACCACCGGCACAGCGCCCTGGGATGCGCAGGCCACGCCGATCGCGCCAAGCGCAAGAACACCGCCCAACAGCGCCGCGCGCCATCCGCCGCGGGTGCTGGCCACCGCGCCGATCGTCACACCTGGTTCGTGCATGGTCCTGTGGAGTCCTGTGCCGCGCGGGGGATCGTTCGCGCGATGCGGATAGACTGGCATCCCGCCTTCACCTCAAGCGTAGTTCACCGCCCTTGCGCATGCCCGGACAGATCCCCGCCGATGCCCGGCCCCACGATACCCAGGCGTCGGGCCGATCCGATGCACCGCTGGTCAATGTGTCCGGCTATCGGTTCGTGCCGCTGGACTGCCTGCCGGTGCTGCAGGCGGATCTGGACGCCGGCCTGCGCGGCGCCGACGTGCTGGGCACGGTGCTGCTGGCCGACGAGGGCATCAACGTGGCGCTGGCGGGCAACGAGGACGCCATCGGGCGGGCGATCGACGTGCTGGACCGGGATGAACGGCTGCGGGACTTGTGGCTCAAGCGCAGCCAGTCGGCGCGCGTGCCGTTCTCGAAGCTGAAGGTGCGCGTACGCCGCGAGATCATCGCCTTCGATGGAGCAAACGCCCCGTCGGCACCTCGCCCGAGGGCCCCGCAGCTGTCCCCGGAACGCCTGCGAGGCTGGTTGGACGGCGAGCGCGCGGTCCAGCTGCTGGACACGCGCAACGACTACGAGATCCGCGCCGGCGGCTTCGATCGGGCCACCTCGCTGGGCATCGATCACTTCCGCGACTTCAAGGGCGCGGTCGAGGCGGCGCTGGACGAGGGTCGCCTGTCGCTCGATGCGCCGCTGGTGACGTTCTGCACCGGGGGCATTCGCTGCGAGAAGGCCGCCCCCTGGCTGCTGGAACGCGGCTTTCACGAGGTGCATCAGATCGAGGGCGGCATCCTCAACTGGTTCGAGCGAGAAGGCGGCGCGCACTGGTCGGGCGATTGCTTCGTGTTCGACGACCGGGTCACCCTGACCCCGGAACTGGCCGAGACCGGTGCGTCGCTGTGCCCGCGCTGCCACCACGCGGTGACGGCCGGCACGGCCTGCGACTGCGTCGTCGGCTAGCCGACCCGCGGCGCCCGGCACGGGCCGCGGGCCGGCATGGGGCGGGTCTGGCGGGCTTGTCTCACCCGCTTGTCTCACCCGCTTGTCTCAGGCGTGCTGGCGCACCGCCGCCGACACCGTGTAGCTCCTGCCCTGCTTGAGCTTCTCGTAGTTGCCGAACGTCTGGGTGAACTGGCGCTTGATGAAGTCGCGCAGCCCGTTGATGGTCACCACCACGATGCGCGCTTCGGGTGCCATGTGCGCATGCGCATCGTGGAACATCAGTCGGAACAGCTCGTTGCCCACCTTGGCCGGCAGGTTGGACACCACCAGATCGTAGGTGCGCCCCGGCGGCACCGCCGACAGCGCGTTGCTGGGATACACCTCGACGTTGTCCAGCCGGTTGCGCGCCGCGTTGGCGCGCGCGTACTCGATCGCCACGTAATCCCTGTCCACCAGATCGGCCCGCCCCTGCGGTGCCGCGGCGGCGATCGCCAGCCCCAGCGGGCCGTAGCCGCAGCCGATGTCGAGCGCGCGCGTATCCGGCGCGACCTGCAGGTGCTCCAGCAGCAACGCGCTGCCCTCGTCGATGCCGCGCGGCGAGAACAGTCCCCAGGTGGTGTGCAACGTGAACGGGTGGCCGAGCAGCTCGGCATTCACGATCAGGTCCTGGCGCAGGGCATCGATATCCATGCACGCAGTATCCCGCCTTGTCGCTCGTCGCGGGTCGCTTCGACAGGCCATCGACGATCGTCGGTCGGGCCGATTTGCCCATCCGTGCATTCACCGCGCGGATTCGCTACCCTGACCGCGGTTCACAAATCGCCGCCTGCTGCGGAAAAGGACGACAGATGCGCTTGATTCTGCTGGGTGGCCCGGGTGCCGGCAAGGGCACGCAAGCCGGGTTTCTGACGGCGCGCTACGGCATTCCGCAGATCAGTACCGGCGACATGCTGCGGGCCGCGATCAAGGCCGGCACACCCCTGGGCGTGGAGGCCAAGGCGGTCATGGACCGGGGGGATCTGGTCTCCGACGAGCTGATCATCGGGCTGGTGAAGTCGCGCATCCAGGAAGACGATTGCAGCGGGGGCTTCCTGTTCGACGGCTTTCCGCGCACCGTGCCGCAGGCCGACGCGATGAAGGCGGCCGGTGTCGATCTGGATGCGGTGGTCGAGATCGACGTCGAGCACGACGAGATCATCGGGCGCATGGGCGGACGCCGCATCCATCCGCCGTCCGGACGGGTGTATCACGTCGTGCACCAGCCACCGAAGGTGGCAGGCATCGATGACGAGACCGGCGAGCCGCTGGTGCAGCGCGACGACGACAAGGAGGACGTCGTGCGCAAGCGCTTGAACGTCTACGAGGAGCAGACCGCTCCGCTCAAGACCTACTACAGCGAGTGGGCAGCCACCGGCCAGGCCGCCGCCCCGGCCTACGTGAAGATCCCCGGCGTGGGCAGCGTCGACGCGATTCGTGCCACGATCTTCCAGGCGCTCGACGAGGCCGTCGGCGCACCCGCCGCGGCGTCCTGAGTCAGGTCGGCGCGCCGGACGTTGCCGGCAACAGCGCGCGCATCGTGGCCAGCACCCGCTCGGGTTGCTCGTTCATCATCATGTGACCGCTACCGCTGATGCGGTGGGTCGTTGCGCCGGTCAGGCTGGCCAGCGCCGCGGCACCGCGCGAGGGCGTCATGCGGTCCTCGTCCCCGACCAGCAGGTGCACCGCGCAGCCCTGGAGCTGGACGGCTGCGCGTTCGCCACCGGCATAGTCGTGACAGGCTTGCAGATCGTTGTGCAGCACCCCCGGTGCCGCCCGGCGCAGCAGCGCCCGGGCCAGGTTGTGCACGCTGATGCCGGCCACGTCGTTGTGGCCCAGCCGCGATGCGTAGGCGTGCCCGAACGTGACGATGATGTCCGCGGCCACCGGTGAGTCGGCGGCCGCCGCCTGCAGCAGCGGCGCTGCCACGCTCATCGGGTAGGCCGAGCCGAGCAGCCACAGCGCCGAGGGAGGTGTTTCACGCTCGCCCAGACGGCCAGCCAGTTCCAGCGCCAGCAATGACCCCATGCTGTGACCGGCCAGGATCAGCGGACCGTCGCCCAGGCCGTGATGCTCGCCCAGGGTGCGGATGAGCTCGTCGCCCCATTCGGCCATCGCCTCGATCGAGCCCAAGGGTTCACCGGACGATGCCCCGTGCCCCGGCAGATCGGGCACGACCACATCGACACCGTGGCGGGCGAAGTAGCGCGCCAGCAGCACCCACACGGTGCGGTCCATGCCGGCGCCGTGCCACAGCACCAGCCGAGGTGCATCACCGCCCTGCCAGCCGGCAGCCGACTGTCCAAGCTCGGCGCCGCCGACCCGCCCCCCGCTGCCGACGAATACCGGGTGCCCGCGCAGCTCCAGGCGCATCAGCGGGACACCGCGGCGGGCGGGTCGACACGCTTGTCGGCGGACCTGCCAGCGTTCCGACCGGCCTGCTTGTCGGCGCTCTGGCCCCCGCTCGGCCGGGCGGCGCGCGAGAGCGCCTGCGCCAGGTCCTCGAGCAGGTCGTCGGCCTGCTCCAGCCCGATCGACAGGCGGATCAGACCGGGCGAGACGCCGGCGGCGTGCAGCGCGGCATCGTCCATGCGCGAATGCGTGGTGCTGGCCGGGTGGATCACCAGCGACTTGGCATCGCCGACGTTCGCCAGGTGCGAGAACAGCTTCAGGCTCTCGATGAAGGCCGTGCCGGCAGCCCGCCCGCCGGCCAGCTCGAACCCGAACACCGCACCGGCGCCGCGCGGCATCAGGCGCGCGGCCAGCGCATGGTCCGGATGATCGGGCACGCGCGGGTGGTGCACCACGCTGACCCCCTCGTGATCGGCCAGGTAGTCGACCACCCGGTGGGTGTTGTCGACGTGGCGCTGCATGCGCATGGCCAAGGTCTCCAGCCCCTGCAGCAGATGGAAGGCGCTGGTCGGTGCCAGCGTGGCACCGAAGTCGCGCAGGCCCTCCTTCCTGACCCGCATGATGAACGCCGCCGGGCCGAACTCTTCGACGAAGTCCATGCCGTGAAAGCCTGCATACGGTTCGGTCAGCTCCGGGAAGCGCCCCGAGGCCTCCCAATCGAACGTGCCGCCGTCCACCAGCGCGCCGCCGATCGCCACGCCGTGCCCGCCCATGAACTTGGTCAGGCTGTGCACCACGATGTCCGCCCCATGCTCCAGCGGCCGCATCAGGAACGGCGTGCTGAGCGTGGCGTCCAGCATCAGCGGCACACCGGCGGCGTGCGCCACCTCGGCCACCGCCGCCACGTCCAGCACCTCGCCGCGCGGGTTGGCGAGCGTCTCGGCGAACACCAGGCGCGTCTCGGGCCGGATCGCTGCGCGAAAGGCCTCGGGATCGCGCGGGTCCACGAACGTGGTGCTGACGCCGAAGCGCGGCAGCGTGTAGGACAGCAGGTTGTGCGTGCCGCCGTACAGCGATCGGCTGGCCACCACATGGCTGCCGGTGCCGCACAGCGTGGCTAGCCCCAAGTGGATCGCCGCCATGCCGCTGGCCGCGCACACCGCTCCCACGCCGCCCTCCAGCGCGGCCACCCGCTCCTCGAGCACCGCAACGGTCGGGTTGGAGATGCGCGAATACACGTGACCGGCGCGGGCCACATCGAACAGCGAGGCGGCCCGGTCGCTGTCGTCGAACACGAAGCTGGTGCTCTGGTAGATCGGCACGGCACGGGCACCGGTGGCCGGATCCGGCTGCTGACCGGCGTGCAGCGCCAGCGTGTCGAAGCCGAGCCCGCGCGGGCCGGCCGGAGGTGCGTCGCTCATCGCTCGTTCTGCGCTCGGTTCAGGTCGGATCGGATCAGGTGATGCCGAACTCGTCCTCGCGAGCCCGCTTGACGACATCGTAGTGCGCTTCGAGCAGATCGGCACGAAACACCACGCCCAGCGGCACCGCGCTGCCCTGCCCGTCGGTCACCGGCACGTACTCCAGCTGCCGTTCGGCCATGTGCTTGACCGCCGCCACGATGTTGGTGCTCGGCCGGATCGCGTAGTCGGCGTCCAGCGCCGCCTCGATCGCCGGGCTGTCCATGCCCTCGGCGATGGCGTGCACGATCAACATCGACAGGTTGGCACTGCCGATCAGTCGCCCCCGCTCGTCCAGGAACAGCGCCACGCGTTGACGCTCGCTGCCCATGCGGCCCTCCAGCTCGCCGACGGTGATCGCGGCATCGGTGCCGGCCCAGCGATCGCTGACCAACGCCGCGCAGGCCTCGCCGGTCAACAGGCTGGTATCGCGCCCGCGCTGGATGTCGATCTCGCGGCACGCCAGCTGCCAGCGAAAGTAGGAGCCGTGGCGCCCGGTCTGCATGAACGTGCTGGCGAACGCCGCCGCGGTCATCACGCCGAGGGTGAGCGCGTAGTCGCGGGTGAGTTCGAACACGATCAGGATGGTGGAGATCGGCGCGCCCAGCAGCGCCGAGGCCACCGCCGCCATGCCGACGGCGGCGTACACGCCGGGCGCGGCCAGCTCGATGTCGTAGGCGCCCAGCAACGCATCCAGCCCGAAGCCGTACACCCCGCCGAGCATCGCCCCCAGGTAGATGGCCGGCCCGAACACCCCGCCGGCGAAGCCGGATCCCAGTGCCAGCGCCACCGCGGCCAGCTTGGCGACCAGCAGCACCACCAGCATCGAGGGCAGCAGCTCGCCGTTGAGCGCGGCGAAGGTGCCCTCGAACCCCAGGCCCAGCACCAGCGGCAGCGGCAGGGCCATCAGCCCGATCAGCGCGCCGGCCAGGCCGGGTCGCAACCACTCGGGCACCCGGCACACGGTCCACACCGCGGCCACCGCCGGCACGGCACGGATCAGCAGCTTGGCCACCAGCGCCCCGGCGATGCCCAGCCCTGCGAAGGCGATCAGCTCGACATCGGCGTGCAGCGAGATCTCGGGCACCGGGAACAGCGCCGCATCGCCGATGAAACCCTGCCGCACCACCATCGCCACCATGGCGGCGATCACCACCGGGGCGAACACGCGCAACGTGTAGTAGCCGACGATGACCTCCAGCGCGAAGATCACCGCCGCCACCGGCGCGTTGAACGACACCGCCACCGCGGCGGCCGCGCCGCAGCCGAGCAGGGCCAGCGACTGGCGATGGTCCAGGCCGAGCCGCTCGGCCGCCCAGGCGCTGAGCGAGGCACCGATGTGCACCGCCGGCCCTTCGCGACCGAGCGGTGCACCGACGCCCAGCGAGACGCCGGCGGCCAGCGCACCGGCCAGGCCGGATCGCATCGGCATGCGCGCCCCGTTCAACGCGCAGGCCTCCATCACGTCGGCGATGCCGGGATAACGCCGCTCGGGCAGGCGCATCATCAGCCAGCCCACCAGCAGGCCGCCCAGCGCCGGCACCGCCACGATGCGCCAGGCAGGCAGGGCATCGGCCGCCTGCGCGATCCGCGTCTCCGCACCCTGCCCGTAGCCCACCGCCTGCACCCCGGCGATCAGCTGCATCAGGGCCAGCGTGGCCAGGGCGACCAGGGCGCCGACGGCGGCGGCGAACACGAAGAACAGCAGGCGGCGCGTCACCGGCATCCGAGGCGTGGCGGTGCCCAGGATCGTCACCGCCGACGCCGCCGGTTCAGGAGCGCCCCATCGCCACGCGTGCGAAGGCGCGTCGCGCCGGGCCGATGGTGTCCAGCGCGATCAGTCCGGCGGCGCGCGCGTGCCCCAGCGGTGCGAAGCGGCCGCGAAAGGTGCGCGCCAGCGTGTCGGTCAGCCGCACGGTGCGTTGCCGATCGGCGTGGCGGGCCGCGACGAACGCAGCGATCGTCGAGGCGGCGCCCGGATCGTCCGCCCCCAGGCTCACCTCGCGGCTCACCTCGCGGCTCACCTCGCGGCTCACCTCGCGGCTCACTTCGCGGCTCACCTCGCGGCCCACCTCGAGACTCTGGCCAAACCCGTCGGCCGCGCGCTGCGCTGCGGGCTTGCCGAGGGTTGTCACCAGCGCGGCCACGTCGCGCAGCGCCAGGTTGTAGCCCTGGCCGGCGACCGGGTGCAGAAGACGCGCCGCGTTGCCCAGCAGCAGCGCCCGGGGCGCATCGGTACGTTGCGCCTCGATGCGCAGCAGCGGGACCGCCAAGCGCGGTCCGACGGCGCTGATGCGACCCAGGCGCACCGGTGCCAAGCGCGACAGCTCGGCCAGCCAGCCCACCGAGGACAGCCGCTGCAGCGTGGTCGCTCGATCCGGCGGCAGGCAGGCCACCACGTTCATGTGCCGGTCGGGCCGGGGCAGCAACGCCAGCGGGCCGTCGGCGGTGAACCGCTCGATGGCCAGACCGGCGTGCTCGCGATCCAATCGGACCGTGCACAACAGGGCCGATTGCTCGTAGTCGTGCCGCTGCACCGGAATGCCCAGCAGCTCCCGGGTGCGCGAGTCGGTACCGTCGGCCGCGATCAGCAGGCGCGCGCGCACGCGCCCGGCCGCTCCAGCGTCACCCCGCTGCAGCTCGATGCATCGGGTGTCCTCGCCCAGCGACACCGCCCCGGGCGCCACACCGGTGAGGTGGCGGATGCGTCCCGCCTCGCACTGCGCCTCCAGCGCCGCGCCCCAGGAGTCGATCAGGCAGCGGTTCTCGATGGTCGCGCCCAGCGCCGTCTCGCCCAGCTCGTCGGCCTGCAGGCGTGTCGCCCCGAAGTGGCCGCGGTGCGACACCCGGACCCGCCGGATCGGCTCGGCCCTGGCCGCCTCGGCCTGCCACAGCCCCTCGGCCTGCAGCCAGTCGCGCGCCGCGATCGACAGGGCCGTGCAGCGCTCCTGGAGCGGGTCGATGTCGACCGGCGGCGTCGGCGCCTGCCGATCGATCAGCGCGATGCGCCAGCCGCGTGCCGCCAAGGCCAGCGCCGCCGGCCGTCCGACCAGTCCATCGCCGACGATCGCGATGTCGACGTCGATGTCGACGTCGATGTCGATGTCGATGTCGGCGTCGATGTCGGCGTCGATGTCGCGCTCGGCATCGGCGCGGCCGAGGTCGGTATCAGCCATGCGATGTCGCCATGAAGGCTTCGATGTCCTCGATCGATTTCGGCACGTCACCGGTCAGGATCTCGCACCCCTCGTCGGTGACCACCACGTCATCCTCGATGCGCACCGCGGTGCGACGGTAGCGCGCCGGCACCGCGCGCTGATTGCCCAGATACAAGCCCGGCTCTATGGTCAGCACCATGCCCGGCTCCAGGATGCGCCAATCGTCCCCGATGCGGTACTCGCCCACATCGTGCACGTCCATGCCCAGCCAATGGCCGGTGCGGTGCATGTAGTACGGCTTGTAGGCTTCCTCCTTGATCAGCGCCGCCGGCGCACCTTCCAGGATGCCCAGCTGCTTGAGCCCTTTCACCAGCACCTTCAGGGCCGCCTCGTGCGGGGCGTTCCAATGAGCGCCGGGACGGATCGCGGCGATGGCGGCCAGCTGAGCCGCCAGCACGATGCCGTAGACCTCGCGCTGCGCCTCGCTGAAGCGACCGTTGACCGGATAGGTGCGGGTGATGTCACCGGCGTAGCCCTGGAACTCGGCACCCGAATCCACCAGCACCAGGTCGCCATCGGCCAGCGGCGACTCGTTCTCGGTGTAGTGCAGGATGCAGCCGTTGGCCCCGCCACCCACGATCGGCAGGAACGCGTGCTCGGCACCGGCGCGGGTGTACTCGCCGATCAGCTGCGCCTCGATCTCGTATTCCATCCTGCCCGGCGCGGTGGCGCGCATCGCCGCGCTGTGCCCGGCGGCGCTGATGCGCGCGGCCCGGCGCAGCAACGCCAGCTCGCCGCGGCTCTTGTAGACGCGCATCTCGTGCAGGTGATGATCGAGCGAGATGAACGCGTCCGGGTCGGTGCCGCGCGGGCGACGCGCCGAGCGCGCATCGGCCAGCCAGCCGAGCACCTGGGCGTCGAACTGCTGATCCTTGCCCAGCGTGTGGAAGACCGCCCGGCGCCCCTCCAGCAGCCCCGGCAGGATCTCGTCGATGTCGGCGATCGGAAAGGCATCGTCGGCGCCGAGCGCCTCGGGCGCGCGGTCCACGCCCAGCCGCCGGCCGTTCCAGGTCTCCTTGGCCGGGTCGCGCTCTCGGCAGAACATCAGGTATTGCCCGGCCCGGCGATTGGGAATCAGCACCATCAGCGCATCCGGCTCGCGAAAGCCGGACAGGTACAGGAAGTTGCTGTCGGGGCGATAGCGGTACTCGGTGTCGCGGCTGCGCAGCACCTCGCGCGAGGCGGGGATCAGCGCGATCGCGTTGTCGCCCATGTTACGCATGAGGGCGCGTCGGCGGCGCTTGAGTTCGGCGGCGAGCGCCTTGGCGGTGGTGGTGTCGGGCATCGGCTGAACGGTTGTGGGCGATCCGGAAGCGGTGACGGATCCGATGAACTCAATGCAGGCGGGCGTCGGCGGTCGGTCCGTCATCCGACGCCACGGCCGCGGTGACCGGGCGAAGATCCTCCAGCACCACGAGCACGCCGACGCGCACGTACTCGACCAGCTCGGCGTAGTCCGCCTCGTCGATGCCGGTGCCGCGCTCGGCGCCGTCGATGGCTTGCAGGTCGCGCACGATCTCGCGGGTGTCCTCGGGCAAGGGCGCATTGCCCCGCTGCGCGCAGCCCAGGCCCACCCCGTAGGTGAAACCTGCGCAGAAGTCGGCCAGGGCATCGAGCCTTCGCGACATCGGCGCCTCATCGTCGGGCAGCCGCGGCTCGAACGCCAGTTCGGCCGAGTTGAGCGCCTGGGCGGTGGACTCGAACCAGCCGTCGAGCAGGCGCACATGGCCGGCGCGCGCGCTCAGCGCATCGGCGGCCAGGCCGGCGGCCTCGATCAGCTCGGTGAACCAGCGCGACTTGGCCCGCGCGCCGCTGGCGCTGCACAGCAGCCCGCACGCCAGACCGTGCGCCTCGGCGGCGGCCAGCGGAACCTGCAGCGCCTCCAGCGCCTGCTCGATCGCCTCGTCGTGCAGCGGGGCTGGGATGGTCGGGCTCATGGGGGCGGCCGGTTGGCGCATGCGGGGCGCAAGGAAGCGGGCTTTCACCGCACGATGCGGCACACCGGTGGCGCACGGACGATGCACCGGCCTTGCGTGCGCCGGCCGCGCTGAAGTATACAGGGCCACCGCAACGCGAGCCGCCGACGGCGCACCGGATGAGCCGACCCACCCTTCAGGCGCAGATCGCCCAGCTGGAAACGCACCTGAGCGATGTGCTGGACGCGTGTCGGCGCCTGCGCCTGGAAAATCGTTCGCTGCGCCAGCACCAGACCCGCCTGATCGAGGAGCGCGCCCGGCTGGTCGAGAAGAACGAGACGGCGCGCTCCAAGGTCGAACAGATGATCATCCGCCTGAAGTCGCTGGAGTCCGGTCAGTGAACGACAACGCAGGCGGACGACGCGGCGGCGCCGACGAGCGGGCCGCGCGGGCGGACGGGCGCGCCGAGGCCGGATCGTCGGGCCAGGCGCCCGCCCGGTCCGCGCCGCGCCTGGCCAAGCTGCGCATCCTGGGCAAGGAGGTCACGATCGCCTGCGCACCCGAGGAGGAGGCGGCCCTGGGCCGGGCGGCCGCCTACGTGGACGGCTCGATGCGCGATCTGAAATCCCGCAACGCCACCTCCAGCCTGGAGAAGATCGCCATCGTGACCGCGATCAATACCGCTGATGCGCTGCTGCGCTCGCGCGACGAACACGACGATGACGGCGCGCTGGCGGAGCGCGTCGGTGCGTTGAACGAGACGCTGCAGCAGACGTTGGCCAGCGTGGCGCAGGAACGGCGCGAGCTGGCCGGCCCGCCGGCGGTGCCGGACGTGACGCTGGATCCGGACGAGCGCGACACCTGATCCCGGGCGGTCCGACCGTCGATGGCGGGCAGGTGAAGAATGCGACAGGCCTCCTTGTGCCCCGCGACACGCGTGCTAGTCTGGATCCGTACCTTCTGCAGTGCTTGTGATCCGGTGGGGTATTTCCCTTGAGCCTAATTTCTCACCCCGGGGATGGTCTGGTCGTCGCTGTTGTGCATGTCCGTCACGGCGGAAAGCCTGATGCGATTCCAGTCGTCCCCACCTGAACCGATTGGTTCAAGGTAGCACCCCGGGCACGGCGCCTGCGGTTGGTACACTCCTTTGACGGCACCGTCCATCAGGCTGGCCATGCGGCGCCGACGGGCGGCGCTGGACGATGAGGCCTTGCACGCCGCCGAGGCCCTGCTCGCCTCTCACTTGGCCGACGTCTTGCGGCCCTTCTGCGGACCCGGAGCGGGCATCGCCGGATACCTGGCGATCCGGGGCGAGATCTCGCCGGCCGCAACCCTTGCGCAGTGCCGTTCGCGCGGCACCCCGACCTTCGTTCCGGTGGTGCGCGGCGATCGTCTGCGCTTCGTGAGCATCGATGCCGACACCGAGTGGGTCACCGGTCGCTTCGGCATCGTCGAGCCGGTCAGCGGAGCTTCCATCGAGCCGATGGCGCTGCAGGCGGTGCTGCTGCCCCTGACCGCCTTCGATGCGCACGGCAACCGGCTGGGCATGGGCGGCGGCTTCTACGATCGCTGCTTCGAGACGGTGGCGGAGCGTCGACGGCAAGGGCTGGCCACCCCGCAGCTGATCGGTGTCGGCCACGCTTTCCAGCAGGTCGACGCGCTGGACCCCGCGCCCTGGGATGTCCGGCTTGATCAGGTGGTGACCGATGCCGGCGCGCTACCGGCCAGGAACAGCCGATAGGCGGCATTGTCGCTCTCCTCCTCGACATGGAACCCCGGCTCGCGGCCGAGCGCCTCGAGCATCGCGTCGGCCTCGGCCACCGCGCCGGCGGCGGTGCCCGGATCGATGCCAACCAGCACGCGACCGTAGGCGGCGCCATGGTTGCGATAGTGGAACAGGGTGATGTTGAACCGGGTGCCCAACCGCGACAGGAACCCCAGCAACGCCCCGGGACGTTCCGGAAAGCGGAACCGGAACAGGCGCTCGTGAGGGATGTTCGCCCGCCCGCCGATCATGTGCCGCACGTGCAGCTTGGCCACCTCGTTGTCGGTCAGGTCCAGCACCGGCTGGCCGCCACGTTCCAGCGCATCGAGCAGGTCGCGGCGCTCCTGCAGACCGGCCACCTCGATGCCGGCGAACACCCGTGCCTGATCCGAGTCGCCGTAACGGTAGTTGAATTCGGTGATGCTGCGCTTGCCGATCGCCTCCAGGAAGCGCTGATAGCTGCCCGGCCGCTCATCGATGGTGGCGGCCACCAGCAGCTCGCGGCTTTCGCCGATCTCGGCGCGTTCGGCCACGTGACGCAGGCGGTCGAAATTGATGTTGGCCCCCGACACGATCGCCAGGAAGGTGCGGTCCCGTTGGCCGGACTCGGCCGCCCAGCGCTTCATGCCGGCCACCGCCAGCGCACCGGCCGGCTCCACCAGCGTACGGGTCTCGTTGAAGATGTCCTTGATGGCCGCCGACATCTCGTCGACGGTCACCAGCACCACCTCGTCCAGGCATTCGCGGCACAGCGCGAAGTTGGCCTGGCCCACCTGCCTGACCGCCACGCCGTCGGCGAACAGGCCGACCTCGTCGAGCATGACGCGCTCGTCCGCCGCCAGCGCCGCGTGCATGCTGGCCGCATCCACCGGCTCGACGCCCACGGTGCGGATGTCGGGCCTGAGGTACTTCAGGTAGGCACTGACGCCTGCCGCCAGGCCGCCGCCGCCGACCGGCATGAACACCGCGTCCACCGGGTCCGGGTGCTGGCGGCACAGCTCGACGGCGATGGTGCCCTGCCCGGCGATGGTCTCGGGCGAGTCGAACGGATGGATGAAGGCGAACCCACGCTGCTCGGCCAGCGCCAGCGCGTGCACCAGGGCGGTCTGGAAATCGTCGCCGTGCAGCACCGTCTCGGCGCCGCGTGCGCGCACCGCATCGACCTTGATCGCCGGCGTGGTACACGGCATGACGATGAGCGCCGGCAGGCCCAGGTGCTGCGCTGCCAGCGCGACGCCCTGGGCATGGTTACCGGCCGAGGCGGCGATCACGCCGCGGGGCGACTCGCGCTGCACCAGCGCGTGGATGCGGTTGAACGCGCCGCGGCACTTGAACGAGAAGATGGCCTGCTCGTCCTCGCGCTTGAGCAGTACGCGATGGCCGGTGCGGGCCGACAACGCCGGCGCGTGGTGCAGTCGGGTCTCTACACTGACGTCGTACACGCGCGCCGCAAGGATGCGCTTGATGTAGTCTTCGTGCAGCTGGCTGATGCGCGCCGTGCGCGCTCCGGTGTCGTTCATCCGCATCACGCTACACGAACGCTGCGCGGTTGTACCGCTGCGCGCCTCACCGCCTGGCTGGCCCAGACCGATCACACCGATCACACCGATCACACCGATCACACCGCTCGAACCGCTCGAACCGCTCACACCGCCCAGGCAGGCCCCGGCCGCCCTGGCGGCCGGGGGCCCTTGGCCCCCACCCCGTTGCCCTCACCGAAGAGCGTCGCCGTGTCCCCTGCCCAGAACGACCCGCGCGCCGCGGGCAAGCGCGCCGCGGTGGAGGCCGCGCTCGCCCTGATCAAGCCCGGCATGCGGCTGGGCATCGGCTCCGGCTCCACGGTCGATCTGCTGATCGAGCGCCTGGCCGGCTCCCCGGGCCTGGTGGACTCGGCCGTGGCCGCCTCCTCGAACACCGAGGCGCGCCTGCGCGCCGCCGGTATCGATGTGGACGAGCTCAACCTGACCGGCCCGCTGGAGCTCTACCTGGACGGCGCGGACGAGGCCGATCCGGGATTGCGTCTGATCAAGGGCGGTGGGGCCGCGCTGACGCGCGAGAAGATCATCGCGGCGGCCAGCCGCCACTTCGTGTGCCTGGTGGACGACAGCAAGCGGGTGGCGGTGCTGGGTGGATTCGGGCTGCCGCTGGAGGTGATCCCGATGGCGCGCAGCTTCGTGGCGCGCGAGATCGTGCGCCTGGGAGCCGATCCGGAATACCGCGAAGGCACGCTCACCGACAACGGCAACATCATCCTGGATTGCCACGGTTTCCACATCGATGACCCGGTCGCGCTGGAGGCCCGTGTGAACGCCATTCCCGGGGTGGTGACCTGCGGGCTGTTCGCGGCGCGCGGTGCGGATCAGCTGATCGTGGGCCGCGCCGACGGTCGGGCCGAGACCGTCGAACCGGGCTGAAGCCCCGCTCACCCCGCTCAGCCCCGCTCAGCCCCGCTCAGCCTTCGTCCAGGCGAAGTCGGGGCAGGCTCACCACGATGTCGGTCCCCATGCCCGGCTCGCTGGTGGCCCGGATCCAGCCGGCGTGCTGGGCCACCACCCGACTGACCAAGGCCAGCCCCAGTCCGATGCCGATGTGCGAGCGCGCCGTACGTGGATCGCGCTTGAAGCGTTGAAACAGGCCGTCGAGCACCGCCGGGTCGATGCCCACCCCATCGTCCGACACGATCAACCGCGCCTGGTCATCATCGTCCGTGCCGGCGCCCGTGCCGGCGCCCGTGCCGGCGCCCGTGCCCAGCGAGATGCGCACCTCGCCGCCCGGCGAGGAATACTTGATCGCATTGTTGAGCAGGTTGACCACCATGCGCTCCAGCGAGACCGCATCGCCGGCCACCCAGACGGGCGCCTGTTCGCCGGCATCCGAGGGTTCCGACACCCGGATGCGCAGGCCGCGAGCCTGCGCCTGCGGCGCCAGCTGATCCAGCGCGTTGTCCACCACGTCGTCCAGCAGCACCTCGGCGAAATTGACAGGATCCAGGCTGTCGGCACGCGCCACGTGCAGCAGCGCATCCATCATCGACAGGCTCTTGCGGATGCTGGCGGACACGAAGCCATCGCGCTCGCCAGCATCGGCCCGCCCGGGCCGCTCGGTACCCGTCACCGCGATGTCACCCGGCTCGTCGCCACGCTCATCGCCCGGACCGCTCTCCAGGCGGTACAGCGCCGAGATCAACGGCGAGCGCAGATCGTGCGACAGGTAGTCGACCAATTCGGCGCGAGCGCGCTCCACGCTGCGCATCTGGCTGACGTCCACCAGGCTGACGCAGATCAGGCGATCCGCCAGGCGCTCGCCCACCGCGCTGAAGTTCACCACCAGCTCCACACCGGTCACCTCGCGGGTGACCTGCCACGCCTCGCCCCGCTCGAGCAGGGCATCGAAGCGTGCGCGCACCCCAGGCTCGTCGAGGTCCTGCTCGATCGCCCGCACGAAATCGAGCAACGGCGCGCGCGGCGCCAGCCGGGGTAGCAACCGATGCACCAGCGCGTTGTAGCGCACCAGCTCGCCGGCCGGATTCCAGACCGCGAACCCCACCGGGCTGCCGGCCAGCATCGTTTCGCTGAAGACCTTGACCCCGCGCAGCCAGGCCAGCTCCTCCGACAAGCGCTCGGCGTTGCGCTGCAGCCGTTCCAGCGAGCCGCCCGACGAGGTGTCGCGCATGCGCGAGCGCACCCGGGCCAGCGAATCGATGTAGTCCAGCACCTCGATCGCGCGCGACGGATCGGTGATGCGCAGCGTGATCGTCAGCCGGCCCGGTGTGTCGAAGCGCTTGGTCCACACCGATTCCATCCGGTGCCAGCCCCCGGCCCGGCGCTCGGGCGCATGCGCGGGCAGCTCCTGGCCGCCGAGGTAGCGCTCGCCGCCGGCACTGAATCGCCAGGCATCGATCGGCAGGTGACGCACCGCCTGCTCGAAGAACTCGGCAAGCTTCAGGTTCTCGCGGCTGTCACGTCGTGGCAGATGTCGGGTGAGCTTGGCGTGTTCGGCCTCCAGGAAGCGATTGACGAAGGCGAGCCGATGCCGACTCCACACCAGGTAGCTGGCCAGCACCGGCAGGCTGGCCGATACCGGCGCATACCAGATCTGGCGCTCGGCGTAGAGCGCCGCGGCCAGCAGCAACGGCACCGAGGCCCCCACCAGCGCGATGACCAGGCTCCACTGCGGCGGCGCACGCGAATAGGCCAGCAGCACCAGCGGCAACAGCAGCGCGGCCACCCACAGGCTCAGATGCGGGTGCGCCGGCGTGATCAACCGCCCTTCCAGCAAGCCGGCCAGCACGTTGGCGTGCACCTCGACGCCGGCCAACGGCCGGTCCTGTGCCGAGACCGGACTGGGCACCACATCGCCCAGTCCGGTGGCGGTCAGCCCCAGCAGCACGATGCGTCCGGCCACCGCCTCGCGTGGCACCCGACCGCCGAGCAGATCGGCCACCGAGATGCGTGGAAAGTGACCGCTGGGACCGTAGTAGGGAATCAGCGCCTCGTGATCCTCCACCCAGGCTCTGGACGAGGACGCCCCAGCGGTCTCGGCCGGCGCCGGGGTCTCGACCAGCCGGCGCCCGGGCAGAGGCACCGTGGACACCGCGAAGCGCGCCGGCTCGATGATCTCGAGCGCGGCCAACGACAGCGCCGACCAGTGCGCGCGCCCGAAGCCTGCCTTCAGGCGCACCCGCCGCACGATGCCGTCGTCGTCGATCGGCAGGGCGATGTGCCCCAGCGCATCGGCCGCGCCGAGCATCGGTGCCACCGGCAGGCCCTCGTACGGAGTGCGGCCGGTGCCGCGCGAGCCGCCCCCTTCCAGCAGCACCGGCAGTACCACCACCGACAGGGTATCGACCACGTCGGCCAGCCCGGCGTCGACGCCGGCTCGATCGGCGGGTTCGGCGTAGACGATGTCCACGATCACCGCACGCGGTGCCAGCCGGGACAGCTCGGCGAACACGCTGGCCTGCAGATCGCGAGACCAGGGCCAGCGTCCGTGACGGGACAGGCTGTCGGTGTCGATCGAGGCGATGACCACCTCGGCCGGGGCGGGTCGCTGGCTGACCCGCACCAGCGCATCGTGCAGCAACCGGTCGAGCTTGCGCGTCGCCTCGCTCCAGTCCAGCAGCGCGACCAGCGCGAGCAGGGCGAGCAGGAAACCGGCGAACCAGACCGGCGTCACCCGCTGAGCGGACGTGGTCGTGCGGGCCGGCACGCCGAACCTGCTCGCCCTGTCGTCCGTGCGCGAGCTCGCCGACCTCAGTCGTCGCGCCTGTGCTCCTCGAGCCGATAGCCGTGCTGGTAGATCGAGGTCAGCTTCCAGCGCGCCGAGTCGCGCAGGCGCAGCTTCTTCCTCAGCCGGCTGGCGTGCGTGTCCACGGTGCGCGTGTTCAGGTCGGCGCGCGTGCCCCAGACCGAGTTGAGCAGATGCTGGCGGGACAGCACGCGCCCGCGATTGCGGAACAGGAACAGCGCCAGCTCGTATTCCTTCTCGGTCAGGCGGATGCTCTGCTCGTCGAAGCGCACCTCGCGCGAGCGCGTATCGAAGGTGTACGGCGGGCACTCGAGCAGATCCACATCCGGCTGCGCCCGGCGGGCCAGCGCGTACAGCCTGGCGAGCAGTTCCTGGCGACGCACCGGCTTGCTCAGGTAATCGTCGGCCCCGGCGCTCAACGCGGTGACGATGTCGTCTTCGTCCTGGCGGGCGGTGACGAAGATGATCGGCACATCGCTGGTGAGCGTCTTCCTGATCCAGTGCAGCACCTCGAGCCCGGAACTGCCGCTGTCCAGGCACCAGTCCAGCACCACGACATCGAAGCTGCTCTTCTTGAACGCGCGCTGGAACGCGTCGGCCGACGAAAACGCGCCGCAATGGTACCCACGCTCATCGATCCAGCCGCCGACGCGGGCGGCCTGCTCGGCATCGTCCTCGAGCAACGCGATACGCAGATTCTGCAGTTCGCTCATGTATGCCGTCCGTTGTTCGACGCCCAGAGTGCCACATCGGCACCGCACAAGCAGCTCGGCGAGCCTCAGGCCGGGTTGAAATAGTGCCGCCCGCCCTCGAGCGCATCGATTCGCGTGATCAGCCGGTCGATGGCCGCCTCGTCGTTGGCCAGATCGATCGCGTCGGTGTTGACGATCAGCAGGGGAGAGGCCTGGAAATCGTGGAAGAAGCGCTCGTAGGAGGCGGACAGTCGATGCAGGTAGGTGCTGTCGATGTGGCGCTCGAAGCCGATGCCCCGGCGCTCGATGCGCTCGATCAGCCGCTCGACCGGCGCCTGCAGGTAGACCACCAGATCCGGGCAGGCCAGCTCGCCGACCAACCGTTCGAACAGGGCGTGGTACAGCCGCCACTCGTTCTCGTCGAGCGTCAGTTCGGCGAACAGCGGGTCCTTCTCGATGATGAAGTCGGACACGATCGGCCGGGCCTGACGCCTGGCGGTCGCGGCCGCCCGCTCGGCCGCCCGCTCGGCCCCCCGCTCGGCCCGTCCGGCAGGGCCGGACGGCGTGCCCCGCCCGCCCCCGTCCACCGAGCGTGACGGCCGGGAGCGCCGGTCGATGCGTTCGAGCACCGCGATGCGGGTGATCAGGAACTGCATCTGCGCGTGCAAGGCGTTGGCACGCGGGTCCAGGTAGAACGGCTCCAGCCAGGGATTCATGCGCTCGGTATCGCGCACCCGGTCCGCCCCGATGCGCTCGGCCAGGTGCTCGGCGAAGCTGCTCTTGCCGACACCGATCGGGCCCTCGATGGCGATGTAGCGATGTCTCATGCGCAGGTGGCTCCCGACGTCGTCGGCCTGGCCCGCATCGCGAGCGGCAGGCGAGCCAGCAGCTCCTCGATCGGTCCCTGACCCGGCACCGTCAGCCGTGCGTCCAGGTCGTGCAGCGGCTGCAGCACGAAGGCGCGTCGGGGGATACCCGGGTGGGGCACCCTCAAGCGTGCATCGTCCAGGCATCGCTCGCCGTACAGCAGCAGGTCCAGGTCGAGCGTGCGCGCCCCCCAGCGCCGCTCGTCGATGCGGGTTCGTCCGGCCGCCCGTTCGATCGCCTGCAACGCATCGAGCAGCGCGTGCGGATCGAGCAGGGTGTCCAGCACCACGGCGGCGTTCAGGTAGTCGGGCTGACGCTCGTCGGGCCGTTCCGGCACCTGCAGGGCCTCGCTGTCGTAGCGGCGCGAGCAGCGCAGCGTCGAGGCGGGACTGGCCAGCTCGCCCAGTGCACGGACGGCGGCGTCCAGCGTGGCGTGCCGATCCCCCAGGTTGCTGCCCAGACCGACGTAGGCGCGGACCGGGCTCGAGCGGGCTCGCTCAGCCACCGCCGGACCGGACCGCATCGCCGCCGGCGCGACGCGGTCGACGCCGCCGACGCGCGGCACGCTTCTTCTTCGGACGCGAAGCCTGCTCGCCCCAGACGTGATGGGCCTGCGGCTTGGTCTCGGCACCGGCCTCGCGGTCGGTCTCGGGCAGTTCCTGCACCGCGGTCCACCAGTCGGCCACCGGCATCAGCGCCTCGTCCACACCGGCGCGAAGGCACAGGAAGTCGTAGGCGGCGCGAAAGCGACGGTCCTCCATCAGCGTCAGCGCGCGCGCGCCGACGTACTGTTCCAACTTGGGCTGCATGTGCCAGATCTCGCGCATCGGCCCCGAAAAGCGGCGCGGGATCGAGGTGGCCGACAGCTGCTGGTGCAACACCTGGTCGGCCGCCTCGGCCAGCGCCTCGTGCAGCGGCAGCTCGTCCGAGACGAGGGCCTGCGCCTGCTCCTCGACATCGGGCCACAGCATGAAGGCCAGCAGGTAGGCCGGGGTGATCGGCTTGCCCTGGGCGACGCGGCGGTCGGTGTTGGCCAGGGCGGCGCGCAGCATCGCCTGCAGGTCGCCGCGCGCCGGAGATTCCAACGTGGCCAGCCGCCGGTCCAGCGTGGGGAACAGGTGCTTGAGCAGGTCGTGCTCACGCACCGCATCGAAGCAGTGTTCGGCGTAGCCACCCTGGAACAGCTTCAGCACCTCCTCGAACAGGCGCGCCGGCGGGGTCTTGCCCAGTTCCTCGGAGGTGCGCTGCATGGCGGCCAGGGTGTCGGCCTCGATGCCGAAGTCCAGCTTGGAGGCCAACCGCACGGCGCGCAGCACCCGCACCGGATCTTCCTCGCAGCGCGTCAGCGGATCGCCGATCAGCCGAAACAGGCGGCGATCGATGTCGGCCAGCCCACCGACGTAGTCGATCACCGAGCCGTCGGCCACGTTCCAGTACAGCGCGTTGACCGAGAAGTCCCGCCGCCAGGCGTCCTCCTCGATCGAGCCGAACACGTTGTCGCGCACGATGCGCCCGGAGGCGGCGACCTCGCCGCCCTCGCCGGCATCGTGCGCGGCCCGAAAGGTGGCCACCTCGATGATTTCGCGCCCGAACACCACGTGCACCAGCCGGAAACGGCGGCCGATGATGCGCGAGTTGCGAAACAGCGACTTGACCTGCTCGGGCGTGGCATCGGTGGCGATGTCGAAGTCCTTGGGCTTGAGGCCCACCAGCGCATCGCGCACGCCGCCACCGACCAGGCAGGCGGTGTAGCCGGCATCGTTCAACTTGTCGAGCACCTTCAGCGCCGATCGGCTCATCGAATCGCGGCTCACGCCGTGTTCGGTGGAAGGCAGGATGTCAGGGCCACTCATGGCGCCGGGGATCTCCGTGTCGTGGGCGCTCGCCGAGGTCGTCCCGAGACGATCTCGAAGCGAGGCGCGTGTTCGATTGACGGCGGCGCGGGTCGCGTCGCCGATCGTGCGTAGCAGGGGTGGAGCCATCAGTCGGTCTCCGAGGTGACATCGCCGTCCTGCAAACGCAGGATCTGGCGACGCTGGCGCTTGGTGGGACGGCCGGTGCCGGCGATGCCCAGCCGGGCCTCGCGGTCCAGCCGGCGACGTTGGCGGATCGCCTCGCGGGCCGCCAGGCTGGCCTCGGATTCCGTGTACAAAAGACCGGCCTCCGGCGCGCCGCGCCGCACGTCATCGATGCCGAGCACCGTGAGCTCGAAGGCGTACGGGCCCTTCTCGATGCTCAGCCGATCATCGATGGCGACCACCCGCGACGGCTTGACCCGCTGTCCGTTGACCTTGACCCGAGCCCGGGCGATGGCATCGTTGGCGGTGCTGCGCGTCTTGAACAGTCGCGCCGCCCACAACCACTTGTCCAACCGACAACGTATGGTGGATGCCGCTTCAGTCATGAACCGGACCGGTCAGCCCATGCAGTGCTGGATCTATCGAGGCTCCGAACGCGAGGGCCTGTACGTGTGGGTGGCCAACGAGGACGGGTTGGACGAGGTGCCCGTGCCGGTGCGCCGCCAGCTGGGCCGGCCGACGTTGGCGATGACGCTCGATCTGCGCGCCGACAGCAAGCTGGGCCAGGAGGACGCCGCCACCGTGCTGGCCAACCTGGAGAGCCAGGGCTTTCACGTGCAGATGCCGCGCAGCATCGAGGACCAGCTGGCACGCGCGGCCGCGCAGGCCGAATCCGCCAGCCGCACCGACCGCTGAGCGCAAAGAGCTCAGTACCCGCGAGGCGCCGTCTGCAACGGCCCGGACTGGGCCGCGAAATAGGCGGCCAGATCCTCGATGTCCTGATCGCTGAGCTGCCCGGCGAAGCCCTGCATGATCGCGTTCTGCCGCGAGCCCGAGCGATACGCCTTCAGCGAATGCTCCAGGTAGCTGGAGTACTGCCCGGCCAGGATCGGCCACTGGGGACCGGCCGATTCACCGGCCGCGCCGTGACAGGCGGCGCAGGTGGCGGCCTTCTCCTCGCCTGCCGAAACGCTGCCGGAGGCATTGCCCACGCCGCTCAGCGTCAACAGGGCCGCCGTGCCGGCGAGCAGGACGAACGCACCCGGCGCGCGGACGCTGCGCGGGCGGCGGTTGAAGGCGAGGCGAATCATGGGGACGGGTTTCCGAGGCTCGACAGCCAGGCCGAGATGTCGGCGATGTCCTGATCGGTCAGCAGGCCGGCGTTGGCCTGCATGGTCTGGTGCGAGCGTGTACCGTCGCGATACGCTTTCAGCGCCGCGCCGAGGTACTCGGCGTGCTGCCCGGCAATGCGCGGCACGTGGTAGCTCGGGTAGACGTTGACGTAGTGCTCCACCCCGTGGCACCCCAGGCAGGTGTAGGCCTTCTCCTGACCGGCCGCGGCATCCGCCACGAGCTCGTCCTGGCCGATGGCCGGCGAGGCGAGCGCTGCAAGCAGGAGGGGAGCGGCTAACCGCGGGAGAAGCTGTTTCATCGACAGGTCATGGCACCGGGGTAGATGTTGGGCAGGACGGCTCACGCCGGCTGGCGCCAAGTCTAGCCGCTGCGGCGGTTTGCGCCAACGGCCGGTTGGTGCGCCAGGAGACGCCCCGACGCACCGGCCGGACCCTGGCGCCGCTCAGCTGGCGTGCAGCGCGACGAACATCTCGTTCATGCGCTTCACGAACCCGGCACCGTCCTCGAGCTGCCCGCCTTCGGCGAGCAGCCCCTGGTCGAGCAGCAGGCGAGACCATTCGGCGAACCTGTCCTCGTCCTGCTCCTGGTCCATCAGTTCAAGGATCGGGTGCGACGGATTGACCTCCAGCACCGGCTTGGCAGCCGGCATCTCGTGTCCGGCCTGCTTCATCAGCTGTTGCATGTGCAGTGCCATGTCGTGCTCGCCGAGCACCACGCAGGCGGGCGACGTGGTCAGACGGGTCGAGGCGCGCACCTCGCTGGTGTGCTCCTCGAGAATCTTGCTCATGCGCTCGATCAGCGGACCGGACTCCTTCGCCTTGGCCTCGCGCGCTTCGCGCGCCTCCTTCTCCTGACCGTCGCCCTCGATCGCCGACAGGTCCAGATCGCCCTTGGCCACCGACACGAACGAGGTGCCCTCGTACTCGGACAGGTAGGACATGGTCCACTCGTCGACCCGGTCGTGCATCAGCAGCACCTCGATGCCCTTCTCGCGGAAGGCCTCCAGGTGCGGGCTGCTGGCGGCGGCCTTGTAGCTGTCGGCGGTGATGAAGAAGATCTTGTCCTGACCCTCCTTCATGCGCGCCCGGTAGTCGTCCAGCGAGACCAGCTCGCCTTCGTCCTGGCTGGTGGAATCGAAGCGGTAGAGCTTGGCGACCTGCTCGCGATTGGCAAAGTCCTCGCCCGGCGCCTCCTTCAGGCAGGCGCCGAATTCGCTCCAGAACGCCTTGTACTCGTCGGGACGCTTCTCGGCCAGCTTCTCCAGCAGGCCCAGCACGCGCTTGACCGACCCGGAGCGCATGCCGTCGATCAGCTTGTTGTCCTGCAGGATCTCGCGCGAGACGTTGAGCGGCAGGTCGTTCGAGTCGATCAGCCCGCGCACGAAGCGCAGGTAGCGCGGCATCAGCTTCTCGGCATCGTCCATGATGAACACGCGCTGCACGAACAGCTTCATGCCGTCCTTGCGGGCGTTGGCGTCGTACAGATCGAACGGCGCCTTCTTGGGGATGTACAGCAGCGAGGTATATTCCTGCCGCCCCTCGACCCGGTTGTGGGCCCAGTCCAGCGGCGACTCGAAGTCGTGCCAGACCTGCTTGTAGAAGTCCTGGTACTCCTCGTCGCCGATGTCCGACTTGGGTCGCGTCCACAGCGCCTTGGCGTCGTTGACCTGCTCCAGTTCGGGTGCCGGCGCGGCCTCGGCCTCCTCTCCCTCTGCGGGTTCGGGAGCGGGTGCCGGCTCGGACCACATCATCACCGGGAAGGTGATGTGATCGGAGTACTTCTTGATGATGTTCTTCAGGCGCCAGGAGCTGGCGTATTCGCCCATGTCCTCCTTCAGGTGCAGCACCACGGTGGTGCCACGCGCGTCGACCTCGGCCTCGCCCAGGGTGTAGCCGCCGGAGGCGTCCGAGGACCACACCACGCCCTGCCCGGCATCGCTGCCGGCCTTGCGGGTGGTCAGCGTGACCCGATCGGCGACCACGAAGGCGGAGTAGAAGCCGACGCCGAACTGGCCGATGAGCTTGGCGTCGGTCTTCTGGTCGCCGGTCAGCGACTCCAGGAACTGCTTGGTGCCGGACTTGGCGATCGTGCCGATGTTGGCGATGACCTCGTCGCGGTCCATGCCGATGCCGTTGTCGCGCACCGTGACGGTCCTGGCCGCCTCGTCGCATTCGACCACCACGCGCAGCTCGCCGTCGTCGGCGAGCAGCGAATCGTCGGACACCGCGGCAAAGCGCAGCTTGTCCAGGGCGTCGGAAGCGTTGGAGACCAGCTCGCGCAGGAAGATCTCGGGGTTGGAGTACAGCGAGTGGATCATCAGCTGCATCAGCTGATTGACCTCGGCCTGGAAGGCCATGCTCTCGCCGGCGGGGGCGGCCGGGGCGGCGTTGTCGGTCTGGGTGTCGTCGGAGGTCGTCATGGCGGGGCGCTCACGCGTTGGGGGACGTAGGGGAGCCGGAGCACGGCGCCTGGCGGCAGGCGGTGCAACGAACGATCATCAATCGAGGCGGCGGCGGGACACGCCTTGCTGTCCGAGCGCGCTCGGCAACAGCGTGCGGGCGAGTCGCCCAGGTTCAAGGCCCGCGGCACTCACCTCGGGTCGAGAGCGACGATCGGACGTCGGTGCGCCGGGCGCCGCACGGGGCGCCGCACGGGTCCGTCGTCAGCCGGCACACCCGTACCGGACGGCCGCCTTGGCGACTTGCCCCGGCTGAACCCGCTGACCCGTCTGCCCGAACAGCCAGAGCGCGGGCGGACCGGCGCAGGTGCGCGCGCGACGGGCCCGCAGCGCAAGCGCGTACGGGCCCGGGCATCAGCGCGACCGAGCGATCGACGCGCGACGTTCCCTCAGAGCTTTTCCTTGATGCGCGCCGCACGGCCGGTCAGGCCGCGCAGGTAGTACAGCTTGGCGCGGCGGACATCGCCACGGCGCTTGACGGTGATGCCGGCCACCAGCGGGCTGTAGGTCTGGAAGACGCGCTCCACGCCCTCGCCGTGCGAAACCTTGCGCACCGTGAAGGCCGAGTTCAGGCCACGGTTGCGCTTGGCGATGACCACGCCCTCGAAGGCCTGCAGCCGCTCGCGCTCGCCCTCCTTGACCCGTACCTGGACGACCACGCTGTCGCCCGGCGAGAACGGCGGCACCTGCTTGCCCATCTGCTCCGCGTTGATCTCGTCGATGATCTTGCTCATCACTGCCCCTGCCTGTCGTGTTGCCTGTCTGGGTGGCCCGGCTCGGTGCCGGCCCGTTCGGTACGGGTCGCCTTGCCGCCGGGCCCGTCGAGCAGGTCCGGGCGCCGCGCCCGCGTTCTCTCTTCCGCCCGGTCGTGACGCCAGCGCGCAATGCGCGCATGGTCGCCCGACAGGAGCGCCTCCGGTACCACCCGCCCCTCGAATGTCTCGGGGCGGGTGTAGTGCGGCCAGTCGAGCAGTCCCGACTCGCCGAACGAATCCTCATCGACCGATGCGGCGCAACCGAGCACGCCGGGAATCAGTCGAACCACGGCATCGATCATGGCCAGGGCCGCGATCTCGCCACCGCTCAGCACGAAATCGCCGAGCGACACCTCCTCGTCCACGACGGTCTCGATGACCCGTTCGTCGATCCCCTCGTAGCGACCGGCGATGAACAGCACCGCCGGACGCGATGCCCACTCGCGCGCCATCGCCTGATCGAACCGCCGCCCCTGCGGGCTGGTGCACACCACGTGAACCCGTTGCTCGTCCCCCGGCGCATCGGCGACCAGCCGAGCGGCCAGCGCCCGAGTCGCCGCGACCAGCGGCCCCGGTGTCATGACCATCCCCGGCCCCCCGCCGAAAGGCCGGTCGTCGACCCGTCGGTGGCGGTCCGGTGCATGCTCACGCGGATTCTCCAACCCGATGGCCACGCGCCCGTCGGCGATGCCGCGAGAGACCACGCCGACCGCCAGGGCGGCCTCGATCATCTCGGGAAACAGCGTGACGACACCGAAGCGCACCGTCAGAAATCCGGATCCCAGTCCACCTCGATGCGCCGCGCCTGCCGGTCGACCTGCACCACCACGTCGGGGCGTATCCAGGGCACCAGTATCTCGCTGCCCGCCTTGCTGCCCTGCCGCTCGTCACCGACCACCAGCACATCGTTGGCTCCGGTCTCGAACAATCGCACCACCGGGCCGACATCGACCCCGTCCCGCGTGAGCACCCGCATGCCGATCAGGTCGGTCCAGTAGACCGCTCCGTCCTCCAGCGCGGGCAACTCGCTGCGCGGCACGGCGATCGACTGGCCGATCAGGGCCTCCGCCGCGTCGCGATCCTCGATGCCCTCGAGCCGCGCCACGATGGTCTTGCCCTGCACCCGCCCGTCGAGCACGGTCACCGATCGTTCACCCGAGCCGCCGGAGGCCGGTGTGAGCAACCACCGATCGAACCGCACGATGCTGTCGCGGGGGTCGGTGTCCGAATGGACCTTGACCCAGCCCTTCAGACCGGAGACGGCGGTGATCCTGCCGAGCGGAACCCTGGGTTCGTCCGGGACCGGCGCCGGCGTCGCCTCAGGCCGCAGCCGCCTGCCCCTTGCGGTGTCCCTTGACGATCTCCCGCACGCGCTCGCTCATCTGGGCACCGTTGCCGATCCAGTAGTCGACCCGCGCCAGGTCCAGCTCGACCGCGGTGGCCGCGCCGCGCGCGACCGGGTTGTAGTAGCCGAGTCGTTCGATGTACCGACCATCGCGGCGTGCGCGGCTATCGGTGGCGACCACGTGATAGAACGGTTGCTTCTTCGCGCCGCCGCGCGACAGACGAATGGTGACCATGAGGAGCTGAGTACCGGCAAGAACGGGTGAGACGAAAACGGACGCAGGCCGTGGGGCCCTCGTCGGGTAACCCGAAAGTGTACTGCATCGGGGCGCACTTGCGCAGCTCGCTCGCGATGACGGTGACGCCATCGTCCGACCAGGCGAGCCGGGCCCACCCTCGCGCGGCCCGGCAGGACCGGGCCGACGGTCAACATTCGTGTCACGATTTGGTGATTCAGCGCGAACTGGGTCACAATCATGACGGTGTATCAACGACTCCGTCTCCTGCTCTGGCTGGTGCTGCTGCTGCCCATCGTGGCGGCCAGCCTGTGGGCCCTGCGCGCGATCGATCGCCATCACGACGCTCGCATCGCCGCCGAGCTGACCGATGCGTTGCGGCTGGAGGCCACGCGGGTGCTCGACACGCTGGCCCGGCAGGCCGTCGATGCCGAAGCGCTGGCGGCCGACCCGTCCCTGCGCACGGCGCTGGCCGCCCCGCTCGTGCCTGACGGAATACCTCGCTCAGCCTCCCCGACGGACGCCCTCTCTCGCACGGACGCCCGGTCGGATCCGCCGATCGACGCCTCGGCGACCGGGTTGAACGAGCGGCTGCTGGAGACGGCCGCCCGGCAGCGGACCGACATCGTCGCGGTTCAGGCCTTCGACCTGCGTTCGCGCCCGATCGACGACGCCGGCGACGCCAGCGACGATCCTCGGACGCGTGCCCTGCTCGGCACCGCCATCGCCGAGCGGCGCGTGGCGTTCGGGCAGGCCCATACCGCCACCCACACAGCCGCCTCGGCCGCCAGCTCGATCGCCGAACCGCTGCTCGAGCTGGCCGTGCCCGTGGTCTCGCCCGACGGACGCCTGATCGGGGCGCTGTTGCTGCACTCGCGCCTGGGATCGGTGGTCGAGCCCTTGACCGGCCACCACGTGCTGGGGGACAGCACCGAGGTCTACCTGGTCCAACACCCTGCCGGAGAGCCCCCTCGGGCGCTCAGCGCCCTGCGCTTCGGCTCGCCGATCACCGCTGCCCGGGGCGTGCCCGAGCTCTTGCCCATCACCACCGGGCCCATCACCACCGGGCAACCGGCGGACCGGACGACCGAACCGCCACTGCGCGCCACCGACTACCGCGGAGTGCACGTGATGATGGCGGTGCAATCGCTTCCCGGGCTCGACTGGAGCCTGGTGGCGAAGGTGGATGCCGCCGAGGCGCTGGCACCGTTGACCGACCTGCGACGTACCGCGCTGGCCACCATCGCCGCGGGCGTGCTGACCCTGTTCGGCATCTGGTTGTTCGTGCTGATGCCGCTGGGGCGCCGGATGCGGCACACCGCCCAGGCCGCGGAGCGCGTGGTGCACGGCCAGCGCGAGACGCCGATCAACGACGAGCACGCCGACCGGATCGGCGAGGTGGCGCGCAGCATCGACCGGCTGACCCTGGACCTGGACAGCGATCGGCGCCAGCGCGCGCTGGCCGAGGCTCGGCTTCGCCACCAGTCCATGCACGATGACCTGACCGGACTGGTCAACCGCCGTCAGGCGCACGCCATGATCGATACCCTGAGCGAGACGCCCGCGCAGCGCGCCTCGCTGGTGTTCCTCGACATCGACGACTTCAAGGCGATCAACGACCTGCACGGTCACGCCGTCGGTGACGAGGTGCTGGTGGCGCTGGCGCGGCGGCTGGAGAGCGCGATCGCTGTCAACGCCACGCTGGCCCGGTGGGGCGGCGACCAGTTCCTGGTGATCCTGCCCGACACCCTGAACCAGGAGGCACACGCGGTGGCGGCCAGGGTTCGCGCGCTGTTCGACGATCCGGTGGGCACCAGCGCCGGCCGGCACCGGCTGGACTGCAGCATCGGGGTGGTGACCTCCGGGCTGCAGCGACCGCTGAGCGATGTGCTGGGCGATGCGGAGGCCGCGGCATCGAACGAGAAGCGGCGCCAGCACACCGCAGGCTCGGTGGACGCCTTCGCCGTGCGCGCGGTGCGCAGCGCCCTCGAGGAGCGACGCGTGGAGCTGTGGCTGCAACCGATCGTGCAGGTGCCGACGCCCGGTCGCGCCCGGCCGGTGGGCGCCGAGGCGTTGGTGCGCCTGCGCTCGCGCGACGGCGGCATCATTCCGCCGGCCGATTTCCTGAGCGCGGTGCACGCATCGCCGCTCGGGCGCACGCTGGATGGATACGTGATGGAACGCTGCACCGAGACGCTCGCCCGCTGGCGGCGTGCCGGTGTGGTCGATGACAGCTTCCGGTTGTCGCTCAACATCACCGGCGCCAGCCTGCACGAACCGGATCTGGCCGCCGACCTGGAGCAGCGGCTGACCGTCCAAGGCGTCCCGGCGGCGAACCTGATCATCGAGATCTCGGAGAAGACCGGCGATGTGGACGAGCAACTGCTGGTCAACCTGCGCCGGCTGGGCGTGGGCATCGCGCTCGATGACGTGGGCCTGGAGCACAGCAACATCGATCGGCTGGTGGCGCTGTCGCCGGACATCGCCAAGCTGGACCGGCAATGGCTGGACGATCCGGTGGTGCTGCCCCGGCTGGTCGACCTGTGCCGCGAGCTGGGCATGCAGCTGATCGCCGAAGGGGTGGAAACGCACGCCCAGCTGGCCCGGCTGCAGGCCTTGTCGGTGTCCAGCTTCCAGGGCTACCTGTTCGACCGCCCCCGCCCGGCGGTGCAGTTCGTGGAGCGCTGGGGCAAGCTGTCCGGCACCAGCCGGCCGACCGGCATGGAGCGAGCGCCGGACCACACGCTCTCGGTGGTCGGCTGACGCGTCCGGGTCGCGCCCCTACGGCGCTACGGCGCCACGCTGCCGGTGCGGCGCACGTCGTACCACACGCGCGAATCCCCGTGCGGGGCGTAGCCGAGCTGGTAGTCGAACCGCTCGCGCGGAATCGCGCGCTCGGGCACGGTGAAGCGCACGCCGAGCGAGGGATCCCCACCCTCGCCCGCCGCCGCCTCGATCACCTCGCCTCGAAACACCGGATCGACCGAGGCGACCAGGCTTGCGCTGCCACCGATGCGTATCATGAAGCGCGCCGGCAGCCGTTCGCGACCGAGCGGCTCGACCTGGCCGTCGACGGCGTCGTCGGCGAGCAACCTGGCCGTGATCTCGACCCGCCCATCGTCCAGGCGTGCCGTGCGCACCTCGTCGAAGCGCGGAAAGCGGCTGCGGTCGGTGGCCTCGAACAGGGCCTGCATGCGCGCGCGCCAGTGCGCGTTGATGTCCTCCAGCTCGCAGTCGATCTGAGCCAGCGTATCGCGCCAGAAGATCGCCGGCGCCAGGCGACGGGGCACCTCGTCACGTCCGGCGGCGCGCAGGAAGTCGCCGAGCGAGTCTGGCCCGCACACGGCCACGAAGCTGTCGGACCACAGGTCGCCCAGACTGTAATACAGGTCCGGATCGAAGCGTGCGGCGAACGCCGAGTCGATCAGATCCTCGAAGCGGATCTCCTGGCGTTGCCAGGCCACCGCCGCGATCGCCCAGTTCGACTCGCGCCGCTCGGGCTCGGGCACGATGGCGAACGACAGGTACTGCGCCATGCCCTCGATGAAGAAGCGAGCCGAGGCGGCATGCCGCGACATCGCCCGTTCGGACAGCACCGATTGCATGACGTGCACCGCCTCGTGACTGAGCACGCGGCGCTGCGACACATCGTCCTCGAAGGTGTCCAGGTCCATCAGGATCGTCTTCCAGGTGGCCAGCCCCGCGGCGTGCTCGCTGGTGGCGGCCAGGTTGACGCGCACCGTGGGCAGGCTCGCGGCCCCCAGACGCTCGCCCAGCGCGACGAAGTCCGCATCGGCGTGTCGCAGCACGTAGGCCACGGTGTCGGCATCGGCCGGATCGTGAACGAAGCGGAAGTGATCGGTGAGGGTGACCTGCAGCGGTTCGCTCTCGCCCAGCGTGCTGCCCCCGGGCTGCAGCTGACCGAGCATCAGCGCACCCAGGCCGACGAAGCCTGCGACGGTGACCGCGCTGCCGATCCAGGCGGTGCCACGGCGGCGTTGCCGCCCGCCGGCCACCGCCGAGGGCGTGCTGCGCCACAGCAACAGACCGATCAGCAGCAGCGCGCACGCCACCGCCACGTGCACCGTGATGGCGCGCCGGTCGACCACCAAGGCCGAGCCGTGAAACTGGTTGGACAGCATGTTCAGCACGCTGAACAGCCCGGCGTTGCCGGTGATGCTCTCCAGCCAGGTGAGGCCGATCAGGTAGAACGCGTAGACGATCAGCCCGGTGACCCGGAACCAGGACAGCACCACCCCGTGCGACAGGATCACGAAGTAGAACAGCGCATCGCGCACCATCAACGCCAGGAACGGCTGTGCGTAGAAGCGTCCGCCGATCGATTCGGGATTCCAGGCCAGCAGCGTGGCATCGATACCGTAGGACAACACGGTGAGCAGCAGCAGCACGCTCCAGCCGGCCAGCACCTTGGCGGCGAACACCACGTTGCCCGATACCGGCAGGCCGCGCAGGAAGTCGATGGTCGAGTCATCGTGCTCGCGCGGAAACAGCGCCCAGGCGGTGACCAGCGCCAGCAAGGCCTGCAGCGCGGCCAGTGACGGGTTCAGCCCGACCGACAGCGCCTCCTCGAACCAGCTGCCGAAGGTCTCTTCATCGATGCGGCTGCCGATGAACTGCGTCGCGTAGCCGATCACCAGCACCGTCAGCCACAGCCCGGCGATCGGCAGCAGCTGCCGCAACTCCTTGCCCAACAGCGCGATCACGGCACGTCCACTCGCGCCGCCCCCAACCTGAGTGGCTGGTGAAAGGCTTCGCTTTCCAGCTCGACCGCCAGCAGCGCACGATCGCCCGAGGCGTAGACGCCATCCAGCGTGTAGAGCGCCGGATCGGCGCGGCACTCGGCACGGCGTTCGTCCTCGTCCTCCACTTCCCATTCGCTGGCGAACGGGGCGAGCAGGTCGTGGCGCAGCACGCACTCGGATGCCGGGCCCGATCGCCCATCGCCATCCAGGACCCCTTCGTCGGGCACCTCGACCAGACCGGCGGTGATCACCGGCACCCCCTGCTGCCGGTTGGCCTGGACCACCGGCGACAACGGCGGCACGGCCGCCAGCAACATCGCCACGGCCGGCTCGGCGGCGCTGGCGCCCAGCCAGACCCGCCAGTCCTGCATGAACGCCTCGAAGTCCAGTCCGGTGGCCTCGGCAAATCGCGCCTGAGGGGTGCGGCGTCGATCCCGGATGCTGGCCAGCACCGAGCTGCCCAGCGGCGCGGACAGGAACTCGCGTGCCAGCGCCATGATCGCGGGCACCCCCTGGCGCTCCTGCAGGTACACCATCGCGGAGGTGGCCAGCGCTTCGGCGCCCGGGTAGCCATGGGCCTCGGCGATGCCTTGCCAGTTGCCCACCAGACCCTGATCGTCGCTCAGCCGACGGGCGATGAACAGTGCGCGGGCCAGCAGCTCGGCACGGTGCGCCTCGACCAGCGCGTCCGGCTCGCCGGCGGTCTCGGCCCACCAGCGCGTGAACCCGTCCAGCACCCAATGGTAGGGCTCGAACGGGGCGCGGCCGCCGGTGCGTGCGGTCAGCACGCCGTGCAGCACGACCGCCACCAGCACCGCATCGTCGTAGCCGTCGTGCTCCAGCCAGTTGGCCGCCACGTAGACGCCGTCCAGCGTGCCGTAGTCGATGTCGTGGGCATCGCGGTCCGGACGCAGCACCAGGCGAAGCGCCGGCATCGACTCCAGATCCAGGCGCGTCTCCAGCGGCTCGGTGGCGCGCAGTACCGCCTGCAGGAAGCGCTCGGCCGCAGGCCGATGGCGCTCGGCACCGTAGTACACCTCCACGTCCGGCTGCGCCTCGCGCAGCACCGCCTCGCCGGTGAGGCGTACCGGGTCGCGGGTGCGCTTCTCGGCCAGGGCACCGGTCAGCGCCACGCCGCCGGCCAGCAGCACGCCCGTCAGCACGTAGTCGCGACGTGACATCGGCCGCGCCAGCCGTTCGGCCACCGAACCGTTGCCCAGCCGCGCGACGATGAAGCCAGCGAGCGCGAACGCCGCGCCCAGCACCGCGGTCCAGCCCATCTCGCGCCACGGCACCAGATCGCGTTCGAACACGAAGAACTCGCGATCCAGCAACGCGAACGGGGCGAAGCGCGTGGCATCGACGCCGGGCAGGAACGACAGCGCCAGCACCACGCCGAGCGTGACCAGGTACAGCATCACCCGCAGGTGCCCGCACAGGCTGAAGCAGAACACCACGCCCCAGTACAGCAGCAGCACCACCAGCGTGCGCGCCAGCAGCAAACCCAGGTACTCGGGCGAGGGGTCGTCGGCAAGCGTCGCGCCCAGCGCGCAGATGCCGACCACCATCGCCCCCAGCAAGGCCACGAAGGCGTAGCCCACCAGATACTTCAGCAGCAGCGGCCACAGCGTGCCGACCGGTAACGCTTCGACGAACTGACGGGTACCGGCCAGGTACTCGCGCACCACAAGGCGGTTGCCGACCACCAGGCAGATCAACGGCAGGAAGGTGATCAGCGCGAAGCGCACCACCTCGAACGGGCTGATGCCGTAGGCCGCCTGGCGGTTCTGCGCCAGCGCCAGCAGCACCAGCGCGGCGCTGGCGAGCACGATGCCGGCCAGTGCGCCGCCATGTTCGCGCAGGTCCTTGCCCAACAGGGCCGAACCGGCGCTCACGCCGGACGCGTGCCGCCGGAGCGCGCCCCGTGCGCCCCGTGCGGCACACGCAACCGGCCGCGCCCGTCGCCCGCGCCTGCCCGGTCGGAACCGACCATGGCGATGAACACGTCTTCCAGCGACAGCGGTTCCCGGCGCCAGCCGTGCAGCGGGGTCACCTCGCGCGAGGCAGCGTCGGCGAATTGCAGCACCACCTGGCGCCGGCCCAGGCGCGGCATGTCGCCCAGCACGCGCAGCACCTGGGCATCCGGGCCGAGCGGCATGCCGCCCGGCACGTCGTCCCCCCGGGCGATCGAGTAGCCGGCGGTGCGCTCGGCCAGCGGCGCCAGCGGTCCCTGATACATCGCCCGCCCGTTCTCGACGATGGCGATGCGATCGGCGATCGCCTCGATCTCGTCGATCAGGTGGGTGGAGAAGAAGGTGGTGGCCCCGTCGCGGGCGGTCTGCTCGCGCACCAGGTCCAGGAACTCGCGCCGCGCCACCGGATCCATGCCCGCGGTGGGCTCGTCCAGGATCAGCAGCTCGGGGCACGTGGACAACGCCAGTGCCAGGGCAAGCTTGGCCTTCATGCCGCCCGAGAAGGTGCCCAGGCGCCGCTTCATCGGCAGACCGAAGGCCTCGTTGAGGCGTCGCCAGCGCGTCTCGTCCCACCGCGGGTAGAAGCCGCGCACGAAGCGCCCGAGCACGCGCGGCGTCATCCACGGGTACATGTTCTGCTCCTGGGCGACGTAGCCGATGCGGCGCCGGGCGGCGACCACCCCGCGGCCCAACGGCTGGCCGAACAGGCGAACCTGACCGTCGTCCGCCGGCACGATGCCCATCAGCACCCGGATGGCGGTGGACTTGCCGGCGCCGTTGCGACCCAGGAAGCCGAACACCTCGCCGCGCCGCACCTGCAGGCTCAGGCCATCGAGCACCGTGGTGCGCCCGAATCGCTTGCGCACATCGACCAGCTCGATCACCGACGGAGCGGTCGCACTGCTGCCCGGAGAGTCTGAATCGACCATGTCGTCCGGCGGATCAGGCGCTCACGTCGCGGATGATGTAGCCGCCCGAGCGATCGTCGGGTTCCAGCGTGAGCAGGCCTTGCGTCTCGGCCTCCTCCAGCATCTTGCTGAACGAATCGAAGCCGTAGTAGCTCTCGTTGAAGCCGGGACGACGACGCTTGAGCGCCTGCTTGATCATCGAGCCCCACAACCGGTCCTTGCCGCCGCGCTCGGTGCTCAGCGCCGTCGCGGTCTCGATCATCAGGTCGATGCCCTCCTGCTGCAGGTCGTCCTCGCTGGGCTCGTCCGAACCGTCGTCACCGTCTTCGCCGGGCGAAACGGCGTCCTCGTCCTCGTCGTCCTCGTCATCGAGGACCGCGAATTCGACCACCCCGACGTCGTCCTCCTCATCGCTCGGCGGGGCGCTCGGCGATGCCGGTGCGGCATCCGCCGCCTCGACCTCGACGGCCTCGGCCTTCCGGGCAGCGGACTCGCCACCGCGTCGGCGCCGACCCCCACGCGACGAACGAGGCTCGCGCGGCGTCTCCTCGGAAGCTTGGTTCGCCGCTGCGGCCTCCGTGGGCGCGGCGGACGCGGCCACATCTGACGGTGCGGTCGGCTCGCTGGTGACGCCCTCGGTGCCGCCGCCGGCCGCCTCGCTCTCGTTGCGCCGACCGCGCCCGCCGCGGCTGCCCGAGCGCTTGCGTCCACCGCGCGAACCGGATCCCTGGCGCTCCAGCTCGCGCACCAGGTCGTCGTAGTAGATGAACTCGTCGCAGCTGTTGATCAGCAGATCGGAGGTGGAGTTCTTGACGCCGACCCCGATCACCGTCTTGGCGTTCTCGCGCAGCTTGCTGACCAGCGGCGAGAAGTCCGAGTCGCCGCTGATGATCACGAAGGTGTCCACGTGCGACTTGGTGTAGCACAGGTCCAGCGCATCGACGACCATGCGGATATCGGCGGAGTTCTTGCCGGACATGCGCACGTGCGGGATCTCGATCAGCTCGAAGGCGGCCTCGTGCATCGGCGCCTTGAACTCCTTGTAGCGGTCCCAGTCGCAGTAGGCCTTCTTGACCACGATGCTGCCCTTGACGAGCAACCGCTGCAGCACGTGCTGGATGTTGAACTTCTTGTACCGCGTGTCGCGCACGCCCAGCGCGATGTTCTCGAAATCGCAGAACAGGGCAAGGTTCTTGTCGTCGGGATTGACGGCCATGAAGATCCGGGGGTCATCGGCCGCAGCAGCGCGGCCGTGGCATGGTACCCCTTCATGCTGCCGTCCCCGTCATGATGTCACGATTGATGAACCGCACCCGTCCCCTCACCCGGCTCCCGGCCCGCGCCGCGCTGACGGTCCTCCTTTTCCTGCCCGGCGCCGCGGCCCTGGCCGACACCGCGCTGCGCATCGGCGTGCAGGACCGGATCGTTCATGCCGTGCTGGCGCTGGGGGTGGCGCGCGGCGACTTCGAACAGGAAGGGCTGAGCGTTCAGCTGATCGTCCCCCCGGACGGCACCGACGCGGATCCGACCACCGCGGCGGCCGATCAGCCGGTCGGTCCCGCCGGCGCATCGCAGGCGCACCTGGATGCGCTGGTGGATGGCCGGCTCGATCTCATGGCCACCGGCGCGGACACCCTGCTGGTGGCCGAGCAGGCCGGCATCAACCTGCGCGGAGCGCTTTTGCTGGGCGAGTCCGGGCAGGCCGACCTGGTGCTGGGCACGCCGCCGACGCAGAGCGCCGGCGGACTGCGCGGGGCGCGGGTGGCGCTGGTGTCCGGCGACCCGGGACGCCTGCTGCTGGCGGCCGAGCTGCAACGCCGCGGCTTGAACCTGGACGAGGTAGACCTGGAACGCGTCCCGGCGGCCGACGCCCTGGTTCGCTGGCAGGACAGCGACGAGGCGACGTCGCTGCAGGCCATCGCCATCGCGGCCCCGGCCTCGATCGGCTTCCTGGCCGCGCTGGCCGATGCCACGCACGGCACGGCGCCATCGGTGCTGCTCGGCGATGCCGGCGACCATCCCGGACTGATCACCGATCTGCTGGCCGGCCAGGAGCGCTGGCTGCGCGACAACCGCGATGCGATGAAGCGGCTGGTGCGCGCCTGGAACCTGACCGTGGGCGCGCTGCGACGCGATCCAGCGGCCAACATCGCCCTGTTGGCCGAGCAGGCCGACCTGGAGGTCGAGGTGGCGGGCGATGCGCTGGCCGGCGTCGAGCTGTTCGGCGTGGAGGACAACATCCGACTGCTGCGCGGCGATTTCCAGAAGCGTTTCTCCTCGATGAGCCAGGTGCTGGCGCGCATCGATCGCGAGCGCGCTCGCGGCGTGCCGTCGGCCAATCGCTTCCTGGCGCTGTCGGCGCTGCGTCAGGTGGCGGCCGGCCGCTGAGCCTCTGGTGATGACGCCTTGTCGTCGCCGCTGCCCTCTGCGCCGCCTTCGCCGCCGCTCTCGCCCGCGCGGTCACGCGGGCCTCGGTCCTCGCTGGACTCCGGCCCGGCGCGCGTATTGCCCGACGGCCGCCAGCCGGGCCGGGCGCGTTCGGGCTCGATGTCGCCACCCTGCATCGCGCGCTCCAGCTCACGGGTGATTTCCTTGGCCAGGTCGATGTAGTCCTCGTTCTCGAAGATCGGCACATCGGCCCGCCACAGTTGCGCCAGCCGGCGCAGGCCGGCGCGATCGTGCTCGACGAACAGCTGCACCGCCCGCTCGGCCTCGAACGGATGCTGGCCCAGCGCCTCGAGCGCGTAGCGCCCGGCGCGCACCGAGCTGTCGAACAGCTCGCGCACGATGTCGTTGGCGCCCGAGCGGAACAGCCGGTAGACGTGCCGGCGGTCGAAGGCGCGCGCCACGATGTGGATGTCGGGTCTTTCCCGACGCACGTACTCGATCAGCGCCAGGCTGGGCTCGATGTCGTCGATCGCCACCACCAGCAGGGCCGCGTCGGCCAGTCCCGCAGCCTTCAGCAGGTCGGGTCGCGTGGCATCGCCGTAGAACACCGTGGTGCCGAACTTGCGTTGCCCCTCGATCAGCTCGGACTGGTGCTCCAGCAGCGTAGTGGTGAAGCCGTTGGAGAGCAGGATCCGGTTGACCACCTGACCGAAGCGACCGTGACCGGCGATGATCGCCCGACCGCGGTGGGCGGCGATGGTGTCCGCATCGTCCGCACCGGCGGTCCGGTCGGCCAGGCTGCGCGGCAGCACGACCCGCTCGAACAGGATGAACAGCAGCGGGGTGAGCAACATCGACAGGGCCACCACCAGCAACAGCACATCGGCCACCGCGGGCGGCAGCACCCGGTGCTGCAGGCACAGCGCGATCAGCACGAAACCGAACTCGCCGGCCTGCGCAAGTCCCAGCGCGATCAGCCAGCGATCGGTGCCGCGGATGCCGAACAGCGTGGCCGCCCCCCACAGCACCGCCGCCTTGATGGCCAACGTGAGCAGGGTCAATCCGATGATGATGACGAACTGCTCGCCGAGCAGCGCCACGTCGATGCCGGCGCCCACGGTGATGAAGAACAGCCCGAGCAACAGCCCCTTGAACGGCTCCAGGTCGGACTCCAGCTCGTGACGGTACTCGCTGTTGGCCAGCAGCACCCCGGCCAGGAAGGTGCCCAGCGCCGGCGACAGGCCGACCAGTGACATCAGCAGCGCGGTGCCGATGACCAGCAGCAGCGTGGCGGCGCTGAAGATCTCGCGCAGTCCGGTGCGCGCCACGCTGCGGAACAACGGCCGCGACAGGTACTGACCGCCGATCACCACCGCGGCGATGGCGCCGACGTTGAACAGCGCGACCTGCCAGCCGGGCCGACCCGCCACCAGGCTGAACGACTCGGCGTGCTCGCTTGCCTCCGCGCCGTGAGAACCGACCCCGACCCCGGCCCCGGCAGCGGCCTCGGCACTGGCACCGGCACCGGCATGCGCACCAGCCTGCACGGCCGCCTCGCCGGCCAGTTCGGGCAGGGCCAGCAACGGCAACAGCGCCAGCATCGGGATCACCGCGATGTCCTGCATCAGCAGGATCGAGAACCCGCCCTGCCCCCCATCGCTCTTCATCAGTCGCTTCTCGTCGAAGGTCTGCAGCACGATCGCGGTCGAGGACAGGCACAGCACCAGACCGATCGCCAGCGCGACCGAGGCGGACTGACCGAGCACCAGGGCGGCCCCACCCAGCAGCGCCGCGCTGCCCACCACCTGGACACCGCCCAGTCCGAACAAGCGCGCACGCATCGCCCACAGCGCCTTGGGCTCCAGCTCGAGCCCCACCAGGAACAGCATCATGACCACGCCGAACTCGGCGAAATGCTGCAGGTCCTCGGTCTCGCTGGCGCCCAGCAAGCCGAGCAACGGCCCGATCACCAGCCCGGCGATCAGGTAGCCGAGCACGGATCCGAGCCCGAGGCGCTTGGCCAGCGGCACCGCGATGACCGCGGCCAGCAGGAACATGAATGCCTGCACCAGCAACGCGTTCACGAGCGCGCTCCGGCGTCGCCGCGAGCAGCTTGCCCACCGTGCCCATCGCCGCCCCGACGGCCGCCCCGACGGCCGCTCCGAGAGCCCGCACCATCGAGTGGTCCGGGCCGACCGGTCACCAGCGCCTGCAGGCTGGCCACGAAGCGTTCGGTGTGGGCGCCCCGCTGATCGCCATCGGCCTCGTGCGCGCCGAACAGTACCAGCGGCTGCGCCCAGTGCATGCCGCACAGCCGTGCGGTCTGGCGCAGCGGCGTCAGCAGCGTGTGGATGTCGAAGCCGTTGCTGCCATCGGATGCGTAGGCGCTCTCGGCGCCACCGGCGGTCAAGGCGGCCAGCAACGTCTTGCCGTGCAGGCGGTCGCCGCCCTCGCCATAGGCGAAGCCATGGCCGAGCACCCGGTCCAGGTACTCCTTGAGCAACGCCGGCACCGAATACCAGTAGAACGGAAATTGCAGCACCACGGCATCGTGATCGATCAATCGCTGCTGCTCGGCCGCCACATCGATCCGAAAACGCGGGTAGCTTGCGTACAGGTCCACCGCGGTCACCCCGTCGAGCCCGGCGGCACGCTCGAACATCGGACGATTGTGGTTGGAGCGCGAGGGCGAGGGATGGGCATGCAACACGAGTACGGCGGACATCGGCACACCACTCGTTCGATCGACGGCTCACGATCGTATCCGCTATGCCGACGCGTGGGTCGGATGGTCGGCCGGGCGCGAACCCTCTGCCTGGCACTGCTGCTCGGCGCCTGCGCCGTGCCATCGGCATCGCTCGAACGCGGGGTCGCCGGTGCGCGCCTGGACCATGCCCATCCGCCACGGGCGGCGTAACGTGGTGCCGCTGCCCTGGCACGACTGGGCGTGAGCCGACGCACCACCCCAGCCGCACCGGAGCGGTCCGTATACTCGGCGTCATGAAAGGCTTTGCCCGCGTGGCCGCCGCCGTCCCGGTCACCTCGGTGGCCGATCCGGCGCTCAATCTGGAACGCACCCTGTCGCTGCTGCGCGAGGCGGACGGGCGCGGCGTGAACGTGGTGGTGTTCCCCGAGATGGGGCTCAGCGGCTACACCCTGCGGGACCTGGTGCTGCAGCACCCCTTGCTGGACGCCGTCGAGCAGGCGCTGTTCGACCTGGTGGAGGCCAGTGCCGGCATCCGGTCGCTGGCACTGGTCGGGCTACCGCTGCGCGCCCCGACCGGGCTGTACAACGTCGCCGCCGCGGTGGCGGACGGGAAGCTGCTGGGTCTGGTGCCCAAGAGCTACCTGCCCAACTACCGCGAGTTCGAGGAGGCGCGCTGGTTCCGCCCGGGCACCGAGGTGGCGCCCGGCTCCACGCTGTCGCTGCGCGGGCAGGCGATCCCCTTCGGCACCGACCAGCTGTTCCAGGCCTCGCTGCCCGGACTGACGGTCGGGGTGGAGATCTGCGAGGACCTGTGGGTGCAGCAGCCGCCCAGCAGCGCGGCGGTGTCGGCCGGCGCCACGCTGATCGCCAACCTGTCCGCCTCCAACTTCACCATCGGCAAGGCCGACATTCGCCGCACGCTGGCGCGATCGCAAAGCGATCGGGGCAAGTGCGCCTACGTGTACGTGGCGGCCGGGCCCGGCGAATCGTCCACCGACCTGACCTGGGATGCGGACGCCTTCGTGTGCGAGAACGGCGCCTTGCTGGCCGAGTCGCGGCGCTTCGCCACCCAGGCCCAGCTGGTGGTCCAGGACATCGACCTGGAGGCGCTGGCGTTCGAGCGCCGCTCCACCACGACGTTCGGCGATGCGGCCGCCCGTCAAGGGACAACCCTGCATTACCGCCTGATCAACTTCCCGACCGCCTGGCCGCACGGCCTGGAACGTACCGTCAGCCCCACCCCGTTCCTGCCCGCCGATGCGCCGACGTTGGCCACGCGCTGCTGGGAGATGTTCGAGATCCAGTCCAACGCGTTGGCCCGGCGCATGCGCGCGATCGGCTCGCCGGTGCTGGTGCTGGGCGTGTCCGGCGGGCTGGATTCCACCGCCGCGGCGCTGGTTGCCGCCGCCGCGCTGGACCTTGAGGGGCGCCCGCGCACCGATCTGGTGTGCGTCACCCTGCCAGGCTTCGGCACCAGCGAGGGCACCCGCGACAACGCGGGAAAACTGGCGCGCGCACTGGGCGCCACGCTGCACGAGATTCCGATCGGCGAGGCCAGCCGCAGCGTGCTGCAGGCGATCGATCACCGGGCAGGCGACGGGGTCGACACGGTCGAGGCGCTGGTGCAGCGGCTGCGCGAGCACCCGGCGCTGGGCGATGTGACGCTGGAGAACGTGCAGGCGCGGCTGCGCACGCTGCTGCTGATGACGATCGCCAATCGCGACGGCGGCATCGTGGTCGGCACCGGGGACCTGTCCGAGAAGGCGCTGGGCTGGTCGACCTACGCGGGTGATCACATCGCCATGTATGACGTGAATGCCGGGGTTCCCAAGACCCTGCTGCAGTTCGTGATCCGCTGGGTGGCCAACGAGGTGGCGACCTTATGGAGCGATAGCGATCAGCTGCGCGCCACGTTGTTCGACATCCTGGACACGCCGATCTCGCCCGAGCTGCTGCCCGCCGATGCGGCCGGGCAGATCAGTCAGCTGACCGAGGAGAAGATCGGGCCGTACGAGCTGCACGACTTCTATCTGTATCACCATGTGCGCCACGGTGCGCATCCGGCGCGCATCCTGGACCTGGCGTCGATCGCCTTCGCGGATCGCCACGAGCCGGCCACGCTGGTGCGCTGGGCACGCGTGTTCCTGACGCGCTTCTTCTACCAGCAGTTCAAGCGATCCTGCACCGCCGATGCGCCCAAGGTGGGCAGCGTGGCGCTATCGCCCCGCGCGGACTGGCGCATGCCCTCGGATGCGCGTCCGGACGCCTGGCTTTGCGATCTGGACGCCTGGGCCGAGGCTCACGGCGTCGACGACTGAGGCGCGCCGCTATCGGCCGTGACGCCCGCAGCGCCCCGATTGGCGCGGTACCACTCGAAGAACTCGCGCGTCATCGCCTTCTCCAGCGTCACGATGGCACTGGTCGGGCAGAACACCGTGATCGTGGTGACCAGCTTGGCGATGTCGTTGGTGGAGAAGTCGATGGCCGGGTCCGGATCCGGGATGTCGATGCCGGTGCGCAGCTCCAGCATGGCGTTGTAGCGCCGGGCGGTATCGGCGAACGGAGCGGTCAGTGCCAGCAGCCGCGCCTCCAGCCGCTGCTCGGCATCGAACGGAAACGCATCCGGTTCGATCGTCAGCGCAAAGCTGTGGAACTGGTAGCGGCGCAGGAAGTTCTGGTTGGCGGTCGGCACCGCGATGAACAGGCTGTTGGGCAACGTGATGGTGCGGCCGGTACTGGTGTAGCCATGCGTTTCCACCTCCTGGATGGTGGTGGACAGCAGGTTGCGCTCGATCACCTCCCCGAACCGGTCCTGCACCTGGATCCAATCGCCGATGACGAACGCGCGCGAGGTGCGGATCAGCAGCGAGCCCAGCAAGCACAGCAACAGTTCCTTGGTGGCCACCACCAGCGCTACCGCGATCGCGGTGATGGACAGGGCGAAGCGTTGCAGCTGCGGCAACCACAAGATCAGCACGGTCAGCACGATGGTGATGACCGCGCCGTGGTGCAGCGCCGACATGACGCGTCGCTGGCCGACCTCCAGGATGCGGGCGCTTTCGCGTACCCGGCGAATGCCGATCTGTCGCACCAGCCATGCCGCCAGGATGATGATCAGCGTCAGCGCGGCGCGCTGCCAGTTTTCCCAGTCGGTGAACATCCGTGGATCCGGTTCGTCGAGCCAGGTGCGGCGCACGGGCACCGTACACGCACGAAGCGTGCGCGGTGCAGCGGTACCGCATCGCACCGATTTACCAAGCCCGACGAGTGAGTGCGCGTGCTTGGTAGCGTCCGGCACGTCACCTTGTCATGTCACCGATCATCATGCCGCTCACCCTTCGTACGTCCCGTCGGTTCGCGCCAGGCGGACCTGTTCGCCCCGCGCTGGCGCTGTTCGCCGCCACTCTCGTCGGTAGCGCGGCCGCCCAGTCCACCCTGCCCCCGGATTGCGGGCTGACCGGCGCGCAGGGCCAGGCCAGCATCCTGGCCAACGACTTCGTCACCACCAACGTGATCGCCGACGTGCTCGGCGAGTGCCGCGTGCCCGGCCTGTCGATCAGCACCAACCTGAACACCGAGGTGCGCGACATCCAGGTCGCGGCCCTGAAGAGCGATCCGGCGGCCTACAGCGGTGTGATCACCGCCAACGGCAGCGTCGTGCCGCTGCTGAACGAGAACCTGGTCCGTCCGCTGGACGAGCTGATCGCCGCGCACGGCGATGCGCTGACCGAGCGACAGCAGATCACCATCGACGGGCAGGTCATGGCCATCGCCTTCATGGCCAATGCACAGCATCTGATCTACCGACAGGACATGCTGGACGAGCTCGGCATCGAGGCACCGACCACCTGGGACGGCCTGATCGAGGCGGCGGCCGAGCTGCGCGAGCAAGGCGTGATGCGCTATCCGATCGCCGGTACCTACAAGGTCGGCTTCAACCTGGCGCTGGAGTTCGTCAATCACTACCTGGCGCTGGGCGGCGAGCTGTTCGAAGCCAACACGCCGGAGCCTGCCCTGGTCAACGACATCGGCATAGCGGCATTGGAGCGCATGAAGCGGGTCACCGAGCTGATGGCGCCGGACTTCCTGACCATGGACACCAAGGTGGTGGTGTCCGAGATGGAGCAGGGCCGGGCCGCATTCGCCAACGTGTGGGGATCCAGCGCCGGCTCGGTGATCGACGAGCGCGGCTCGGCCGCGAACGTCATCGAGCACCTGCGCCTGGCGGCCGCGCCGTTGGTCGGGGATCCCGCACGGCCGGCGGCCACGCTGTGGTGGGACGGCTTCACCATCGCGAAGAACGTCTCCGAGGCGGACGCCGAGGCGACCTTTCGTGCTCTGGTCGCCGCGACCGGCGTCGAGGTCGCCAACGCGCACGGCGACGCCGCGGTGTGGCTGGCGGACGGCTACCGTGCCACCCCGACCGATGCCGGCGTCATGGCGACGATCGAGGCGGGCGCGGCGCCCTACCCGATCCTGCCGTGGATGAGCCTGATGAACGGTGCGCTGGGCGCCGAGCTGGTCGAGTTCTTCCAGGGCCGCGAGGATGCGCGGGCGGCGCTGAGCGATGTGGAAGCCAGCTACCGCACGCAGGCGATGAGCGAGGGCTACCTGGAAGCGGCTCGGTAGCGAGCCTCGGGGACAGGCGGCCCCGCCCGTCGCATCGTTAGGCTCGACGTAAGACTAGGCGGCCCCTGCCGGGGCGGGGCTGCGCTGCCTACGGGTTCGAGAGATCGATCACGCTTCGCCCTGCACCGGCTTCGGGCCCACGACACCATGTCGCTAGGTGTGTCGAGTCCCTACCTGCGCATCGACGTCACGGGGGGAACGCGCGCCCGTTTCGATGTACGGATACCCGATGCCGATGACGCACGACAGCAGCCCGGCCTTCATCGCTCGATTGAAGCGACGGTACCTGATCGGGCTGTGCACCATCGCGTTGCTGAGCGTAGGCACCTATCTGGTGCTGGACAGCGCCTTGCACGGCATGAGCGACGATGCCAACCGGCTCAACCTGGCCGGTCGCCAGCGCGTCGCAAGCTTTCATCTGCTGCAGGACGCCGAGCGCCTGCACGCACAGGTCTCGGCACGGACACCACGACCCACGAAGGCGGATCCGCCGTCGGTCCCGGAGCCGGACAGCACGAACCAGCCGCTTCTGCAAAGCCTTGCCACGATGCAGCGCGGTCACGCATCGCTGCTCGGGCGCGCCAAGCGGTCCGACGGCGATGCCTTGCGCACCGCGTACGCGCGGATCGATCAGCGCTTCGCGACGCTGGTGGAGGCCGCGGCGAGCCTCTCGGCGATGCCTGCGAGCTCGTCGGCACTGGAGCGTCTGCGGCAGGAGCAGGCCGAGTTCCAGATCCTGATGGGCGAGGCGGCCGACGAGAAGCAGCGCTACGCCGAGGAGGCGATCGCTCAGCAACGCCGCCTGGTGGTGGCGCTGCTGCTGATCACCGTCATCACGCTGCTGCTGGAGGCGCACTTCGTGTTCGAGCCGGCCATCAGCTCGATGCGTGCCTTGCTGCGGCGCCTGATCGGCAACAACGACCGCATGCAGTGGCAGGCCTGCCACGATGCGCTGACCGGCCTGTCCAACCGTCGCTCGCTGGTCGAGCGCCTCGAGGCGCTGCGCAGCGACGATCGCGCGCCCCGCTTCACCCTGTACTTCCTGGACTTCGACGGCTTCAAGTCGGTCAACGACACGCTCGGACACGAGGTCGGCGATCGCCTGCTGGTCAGCATCGCCGCCCGCCTGAACGAGATCGCCGAGCACTTCAGCACCCCGCCGTCCGGCGAAGGCGACCAAGGCGACGTGCTCGGCTGCTATCGGCTGGGCGGCGACGAATTCGTGCTGCTGGCGATCGGCCCGGGCGCGCATCTGAACAGCGATGGCCTGGCGCATTCGCTGGTGGCCACGTTCGAGGCGGCGCACCAGCTGGGTGAGCACCGTTGCCAGTCCACCGCCAGCGTGGGCGTGTTCGAATCCGATGGCAGAGGCGCGAGCGTGTCGCGCATGCTGCACCACGCCGACCTGGCGATGATGCGCGCCAAGCGCGAGGGCAAGGGTCGCCACGCCTTCTTCGACAAGCGCATGCAGACCGACGAGCACCGTCGCGAGACCATCGAGAACGATCTGTTCGGCGCGCTGGAATCGGGCGAGATCGGTGTTCGCTATCAACCGATCGTCTCCATCCCGACCGGACGAACCACCGGCGTCGAGGCCTTGATGCACTGGGCACACCCCGAGCTCGGCACGATCGACAACACCGAGCTGGTGGACGTCTCCAGCCGCATCGAGGGGATCCATCGGCTCGGCATGGCAGTGCTGGAACAGGCTTGCACCGATGCCTGCGCGTTGGATCGGCAGATCGATCTGTACGTCAACGTCCACCCCATCGAGACACGTCACCCGGAACACCGCACGCGCGTGAAGGCGTGCATCGAACGGACCGGGCTGCCGGCCGCCCGACTGCACCTGGAATGCAGCGGAGGCTTGCCGACCCGCGGCCAGGCCGAGTACCTGACCGCGCTGCGACGTCTGTGCTCGCTGGGTGTCCAGGTGGGCTTCGATAACGTGGACCGCGAGCCGATGTCGCTCAGGGCCCTGTCCGACACACCGATGAGCTTCGTGAAACTGGCGCCGCTGCCGCTACCCGAGGTGCTCGACACGTTCGCCCGCCTGTGCACCGCGGTCGGACTGCGCACCATCGCCACCAACGTGGAGAACGCCGCGGACCACCTGCAGGTACGTACCGCCCGCTTCGAAGCCGCACAGGGCTTTCATCTGGGGCACCCCATGGACTTCGCCTCGCTGCAACGGCGTCTGCTCGACGAACATCACGACAGCCACGCCGCCTAGGCTCCGCCGGGGCTGCCCGGGGCGGACCGGGGCGGACCGCTTCCGCGGATGGACATCGGACCGGATGACGAACGACGGTACGCTGGCCTTCATCGCGCACCTCGAGCGCCGCTACCTGACCGGGCTGTTCGCCATCGCCCTGCTCAGCGTGGGCAGCCATGTTTCGCTGCAAACGGTGCTCGGTGCCCTCGTCCACGATGCACAGCTGGTCAACACGGCCGGGCGGGCCACGATCGGCAGCCGATGTCGGTACGCACATTGTCCGAGACGCCGATGAGCTTCGTGAAGCTGTCGCCGCTGACGCGGCGCAGGGCCCACGTCATGGCGAGGCGATGACCGTTGAGGGCTTGCGCGAGCGACTGGCGGCCGGGCGGGTGAGACCGCGACTGGCCGGCTGACCGATCAGCCCAGACAGGCCTGCAACAGGGCTCGGGTGTTGTCGGGCGTCATCGGCAGCGGATTGCCTCCCACGCTGGGATCGCGCAGCGCAGCGGCGGTCAGCGCGTCCAGGTCCGGATCGACGACACCCAGCGCGGCCAGCGTCGCCGGGATGCCCAGCTGCTCGTTCAGCTCGCCTACGCGTGCGCGAAACCCGTCGAAGCCGTCCGCGATGCCCAGGTAACGCGCCGCGGCCTGCATGCGCTCCTCGATCGCCGGTCGGTTGAAGTCCAGCACCGCCTGCATGACCACCGCGTTGGTGGTGCCGTGATGGGTGCCGTGCACCGCACCGATCGGGTGCGACACCGCATGGATGGCCCCCAGACCCTTCTGGAACGCGGTGGCGCCCATGCCGGCCGCGGCCAGCAGATGAGCGCGCGCGTTCAGATCGTCGCCCCGCTCGTAGGCCACCGGCAACCAGTCGTTGACCAGTCGCATTCCCTCCAACGCGATGCCCTGGCTCATCGGGTGGTAGTGCGGCGAGCACCAGGCCTCCAGGCAGTGCGCGAACGCATCCATGCCGGTACCGGCGGTGACCCACGGCGGCATGCCGACGGTCAGCTCCGGATCGGCGATCACGATGCCGGGCAGCATCTTCGGGTGGAAGATGATCTTCTTCTCGTGGGTTCGCGGGTGGGTCAACACGGCGGCACGGCCCACCTCGCTGCCGGTACCGGCGGTGGTGGGCACCGCGATGATCGGCGCGATGGCATCGGCATCGGCGCGGCTCCACCAGTCGTCCACGTCCTCGAAGTCCCAGACCGGTCGGACCTGTCCGGCCATGAACGCGACGCTCTTGCCCAGATCCAGCGCCGATCCTCCACCAAAGGCCACCACGCCGTCGTGACCGCCGTCGGCGTAGGCCTGCAACCCCTCGACCAGGTTGTTCTCGTCCGGGTTCGGATCGACACCGCTGAATACGGCAACTCCAAGCCCGGCACTCTCGAGCACGGCGAGCGCCCGAGCGGTGATCGGCAAGGCTGCCAGGCCACGGTCGGTCACCAGCAACGGTCGGGTGATGCCCAGCACCGCGCAGGCACCGGCGAGCTCGGCGAGGCGGCCGGCGCCGAATCGAATCGGGGTCGGGTAGTGCCAGTTGCCGTTCAGCGTCGGGTCGGCGGACATCTCAGGCGCTCTTCTTCAGGTGGTAGGACTTGGGGCGGGTGACGCTGTCGTAGCCCAGTTCGGACAGCCCGGCACCGCGACCGGTGTCCTTGCAACCGGTCCAGCACAACGCCGGATCCAGGTAGTCGCAGCGATTCATGAACACCGTGCCGGTCTGCAGGCGGGCACCGATCGAGGCGGCGCGTCCGACGTCGGCCGTCCACAGCGAGGCGGTCAACCCGAAGTCGCTGTCGTTCATCAGCGCCACCGCCTGCTCGTCGCTGTCCACCGTCATGATGCCGACCACCGGGCCGAAGCTCTCTTCGCGCATCACTCGCATGTCGTGATTCACCTCGATCAGCACCTGCGGCGCCAGGTAGGCCCCGCCGTCATCGGCAAAGCCTGCCGAATCGACCAAGGCGTGCGCCCCGGCCGCGATCGCCTGCTCGGTCTGCTCGCGCACCAGCGCGGCAAAGCGTGCGTGCGCCATCGGACCGAGCGTGGTGGCCTCGTCCAGCGGATTGCCCAGAACGTGGGCCGAGGCGATGCGAGCGGCACGCTCGACGAACTCGTCGGCGTGGCGACGGTGAACGTAGATGCGCTCGATGCCGCAGCAGCACTGCCCCGAGTTGAACAGCGCACCGTCCATCAGCGATTCGGCCGCGGCCGACACATCGGCATCCTCGGCGACGTAGCCCGGATCCTTGCCGCCCAGCTCCAGCCCCAGCGCGGTGAAGGTGCCACAGGCGGCCTGCTCCATGGCACGACCTCCGGGCACCGAGCCGGTGAAGTTGACGTATCCGAACGCGCGCGCCGCAATCAGGCGCGAGGTGCCCGCATGGTCCAGGAAGACATTCTGGAACACGTCCTCGGGAACGCCCGCCGCGTGGAAGGCATCGCGCATGCGCTCGCCCACCAGCAACGTCTGGGTGGCGTGCTTGAGCAGCACCGCGTTGCCGGCGATCAGCGCCGGCACGACGGTGTTCACGGCAGTCATGTAGGGGTAATTCCACGGTGCGATCACCAGCACCACGCCGTGCGGTTGGCGCTCGATGCGCCGCTCGAACGCCTCGCCGTGTTCGATGACACGCGCCGCCAGCGCCCGCTCGGCGATGCCCGCCATGTAGCCGGCACGTTCGTCGACACCGCCGAACTCGCCGCCGTAGCGCACCGGACGACCCATCATGTGGGCCAGCTCGGTGACGATGGTGTCGTTCATCTCGCCCAGCCGGGCGATGCCGCCCATCACACGCTCGGCTCGAACGCCGAGCGGCAAGGCCTGCCACGCCGCCTGGGCGAGCCGCGCGCGCACCACGGCGGCGGCGGCCTCGGCCGCCGACAGCGTCTCTCGCGCGGCGTACACCGACCCATCGATCGGCGAGACGCAGGTCAACGTGCTCATGCGCGCTCGAAGCCACGCTGGATCTCGTGATCGGTGACGACCCGTTCGAAATCCTCGATCTCCACGCTGGCCATGCGCACGTAGTGCTCGACCACCTCGTCGCCGAAGGCCTGGCGCAACATGGCGGAGCCTGCCAGCGCGTCGCGCGCATCGCGCAGCGTGCGCGCGATGCCGGGCGCCTCCTCGGCTGCGTAGGCATCGCCCTCGAAGGCATCGGGTGCTTCCAGCGCACCGTCGATGCCGCTGATCGAGGCGGCAACCAGCGCTGCCAGCGCCAGGTGCGGATTCAGGTCGACCCCGCCGATGCGGCACTCGATGCGCACCCCTTCAGTATCGGGGCTGCATATCCGGAAGCCTGCCGTGCGGTTGTCGATCGACCAGATCGCCTTGGTCGGCGCGAAGGTGCCGGGCGCGAAGCGCTTGTAGGAATTCACGTAGGGAGCCAGGAACACCGCGTACTCGGCGGCATGGGCGATCTGCCCGGCCAGCGCCTGACCCATCAGCACGGACATGCCATGCTGGCGCGAGGCATCGTGGAACACCGCCCTGTTGTCCGCATCGCGCAGCGAGAAGTGCACGTGGCTGGACGAGCCGGCGGTATCGGCCGCGGTCTTGGCCATGAAGGTGACGCTGCGCTCCTGCTGCCAGGCGATCTCCTTGATCGCATGCTTGGCGAACACGTGCATGTCGGCGCAGCTGCCGGCCTCGGCGTAACGGATGTTCAGCTCGGCCTGCCCCGCCTCGGCCTCGCCCTTGGTGCCCTCCACCGGCAGTCCTGCGGCCGCCAGGTGGTTTCTGATCGGACGCATGACGTGTTCCTCCTTGGCGGTCTGGAACAGGTGGTAGTCCTCGTTGTAGGCGCTGGCCGGCGTCAGGTTCCGATAGCCCTTGGCACGCGCCTGCGCATAGCTTTCCTCGTACAGGAAGAACTCCAGCTCGGTGGCCGCCACGCAGCGGTAGCCGCGTTCGGTCAGGCGCGCCAGCTGGCGCTTGAGCATCTGGCGCGGCGAATGCGGCACCGGCTCGTGGGTGTGATGATCCAGCACGTCGCACAGCACCATCGCCGCCCCCTCGACCCAGGGCATCGGCCGGATCGCGCCCAGGTCCGGCTTCATGACGTAGTCGCCGTAGCCTGCGGCCCAGCTGGTGGCGGCGTAACCGTCCGGGGTGGCCATCTCCAGATCGGTGGCCAGCAGGTAGTCGCAGCAGTGGGTCTCCTGCCAGGCCGACTCGATGAAGTGGCGCGCGTGGAAGCGCTTGCCCATCAGGCGGCCCTGCATGTCCACCATCACCGCCGCCACGGTGTCGATCGAGCCGTCGTCGACCGCGCTCTTGAGCTGTTCGAACGAGAGGAGTCCGCGCATGGGCATCGATGATCGCTGAGGGAGAAGAACCGCTCCGGTCGCCGTCGCTGGCCGACCGGACCGTTCCCCCGGATGATGCCTGATCAGCGGACCGCGGCCAAAGCCTGCGCGATCCGTCCGGCGGGACGGATCGCGCGCGCTCTCTGGCCGGCTCTCTGGCCGGCGCTCTGGCCGGCGCTCTGGCCGGCGCTCTGGCCGGCGCTCGGATCCGCCGTGAGGATCAGCCGTAGCGGTAAGGCCGCCCGGCCTTCTCCATGTCGTCGTTGTACTGCTTGAAGATCTCGACGACCTTGGCCTTGGTCTCGGACTCGGCGGCGATCTCGTCCCAGAACACCCGCGCGGCCGCCTCCACCGTGGCCCATTCCTCGTCAGGAATGGTGGTCAGCTGCATCTTCTCGCCATTCACGCGCAGCGCCGCCTCGCCACCCCAGTACCACCACTGCCGGTAGTAGTGCGAGCTGTCCATCGCCAGCGACAGCAGGGTCTTCAGGTGCTCGGGGAGTTCCTGGTAGCGATCCATGTTGGCGAAGAAGCTTCCGGCCCAGGCGCCGGAGATGTTGTTGGTCAGGAAGTAGTCGGTGACGTCGGCCCAGCCGACGGTGTAGTCCTCGGTGATGCCCGACCAGGCGATGCCGTCGAGCTCGCCGGTCTGCACCGCGACCTCGATGTCCTCCCAGGGCAGGCTGACCGGCACCACGCCGAACTGGCTCATGAAGCGCCCGGCGGTCGGGAAGGTGAATACCCGCTTGCCCTTCAGATCGTCCAGCGAGTTGATCGGCTCCTTGGTGGCGAAGTGGCAGGGGTCCCAAGCACCGGCGCTCAGGTGCTTGACGCCGACCTTGGTGTATTCCTCGTCCCAGATCTCGGCCAGACCGTACTGGTTGAACAGCACCGGCACGTCCAGAGAATAGCGGCTGGCGAACGGGAAGTAGCCGCCGAACACGGTGACCTCGGTCGGCGAGGCCATCGAGTCATCGTCCGACTGCACCATGTCGATGGTGCCCTTCTGCAAGGCCCGAAACAGCTCGCCGGTGGGCACCAGCTGATCGGCGAAGAACAGCTCGATCTCCATCTCGCCGTTGGCCGCCTTGTTGAAGGCATCGATGGCAGGCTTTACCACGTGCTCGGCCAGCGCGGGCCCGGCATAGGTCTGCATGCGCCACTTGATCGGCTCCTGCGACAAGATGGCCGGGGCATGCAGGATGGTACCGGCACCGACCGCGGCGGTACCGGCGGCGGCACCGGACAGGAAGCGTCGTCGCTGGGTGGGCCGCCCTTGCGCAGCGCGCTCACGTGGCGATGACGCGAGAGGATCCTTGGTGTCAGGCTTGCGGGTCATGTGGGTTCTCCTCGGGTGGTGGACGATCAGCGTGCGTAGACGGTCTGTGGCAACCACAGGGCGATCTGCGGGAACAGCATGACGAGCGCCAGGGCCGCCACCATGATGAGCACGAAGGGCAGGATGGAGCGATAGATGTCGCCCAGCGTCACTTCCTTGGGTGCCATGGCGCGCATCAGGAACAGGTTGTATCCGAACGGTGGGGTCATGTAGGCGATCTGGGTGGTGATGGTGTACAGCACCCCGTACCAGATCAGGTCGAACTCCATGGCCCGCACCAGCGGCACGTAAAGCGGTGCCACGATCACCAGCATGGCCGTGTCGTCCAGAAACGTGCCCATGACCAGGAACGACAGCTGCATCAGGATCAGGATCATCCAGGGCGACAGTCCGAGCCGCTCGGTGAACAGGTCCTCGATGGCGCGAACCGCGCCCAATCCGTCGAACACCGCGCCGAAGCACAGCGCCGCCAGGATGATCCACATGAACATGCAGCTGATGCCCAGCGTCTGCCGCACGCTGTCCTCGAACACCGCGGCGCTCATGCGCCGCTTGAGCACGGCAGCGCTGAAGGCGGCCAGCGCACCGATCGCCGAGCTCTCGACCAGGCTGGTCCAGCCGTTCACGAACGGCACCATCATCGCCGCGAAGATGCCCAGCGGCAGCAACCCGGCCAGCAGCAGGCGATACTTCTCGGCGCGCGGCACGGTGCGCTCCTCGAGCGGCAGCACCGGGCCCAGCGCCGGATTCAGGCGGCAGCGCACCGCGATGTAGACGACGAACATCGTCGCCATCAACAGCCCGGGCAGCAGGCCGGCCAGCCAGAGCTGGCCGACCGGCTGGCGGGCGATCATCGCGTACAGCACCAGCACCACCGAAGGCGGCACCAGGATGCCGAGCGATGAGCCGGCCTGCACCACGCCGGTGACCATGCGCTTGTCGTAGCCGCGCTTGAGCAGCTCGGGCAACGCGATGGTCGCCCCGATCGCCATGCCGGCCACCGACAGCCCGTTCATCGCCGAGACCAGCACCATCAATCCGATGGTGCCGATGGCCAGGCCGCCGGGCAGTCCGCCGGTCCACACATGGAACATCCGGTACAGGTCGCTGGCCAGGCCCGACTCGGACAGCACGTAGCCCATGAAGATGAACATCGGCAGCGTCAGCAGCGGGTACCACTTCATCAGCTTCATCGCCGAGGAGAAGGCGAAGTCCGAGCCGCCGGTGCCGTACAGGGCCAACGCCGCCACCACGCCCACCGCCCCGATCGCGGCGAACACCCGCTGCCCGGTCAGCAGCATCAGCATCATGGAGCTGAACATCAGCGCCGCGATGAGCTCGTAGCTCATGCCTGTCCCCGCGCTGTATCGGGGGCCTGTCCCCGCGCTGTATCGGGGGCCTGTCCCCGCGCCGTATCGGCTGCTTGCACCCGCGCGTCGTCGGGCGCCTTGCCCGGTACCGTTTCAGGCGAGCCCGGCACCCCCTTGCCGCGCCGCGGGATCTCCACTCCGCGCAGCCGGCCGATGTCGCGCAGCAGCTCGGCCACCGCCTGCAGCAGCATCAGCACCGCACCGATGCAGATGATCAGCTTGATCGGCCACAGGTAGGGTCGCCAGGCTGTCGGGCTGCGCTCGTCGTACTGCAGCGAGTAGCTGACGCTGTCGATGCCGCCGTACAGGAACACCGCCAGGAAGCCGATCAGGAACAGCACGGTGACCGCATCCACGGCCGCCTTGGTGCGCGGTGACCAGCGCTCGTAGAGCAGGTCCATGCGCACGTTGCTGCCCATCTGCAGCGAGTAGGGGCCGCCCAGGATGTAGTAGGCCACGAGCGCGAACTGCGCCATCTCCAGCGTCCACAAGGACGGCAGGAAGAACGTCTTGCTGACGGAGGACCACAGCAGGATCCCGATCATCAGGAAGATCAGGTACATGGCCACGCGGCCGACGCGGTAGTTGAGCGCCTCCACCAGCGTGACGAAACGAACGAGGGTCGGGCTCACGCGGGATGGCTAGCCGGCTCGGGTCGAGCCCGACTATATACCGCGTCGGGCGTCTGGCGCACCCGCATCGCCAGCCCCGGCGGCGGTTCGAGGCGATCGCCTCGAACCGCCGCCCAGCTGACGGTCATGCCCTAGCGCGGTGCGTACACCCGCACGTAGTCGATCTCCAAGGCCGGATCCGCGAAGGCGGCCAGGTCGTTGGCGTTCGGGAAATGGTTGCCCGACGCACGACCGTTGCCACCGGCGTTGGACGGGAAGTTGGTCCAGTTGCCCCCCATGGCCAGGTTGATCTGCAGGTACAGCTCCTCGTAGTTGGCCGCCTCGCTGTACACCTCGCTGACCTTCTGGTCGTCGATGTACCAGGCGATGCGACCCGGCTCCCACTTCACCGCGTAGGTGTGGAAGTTCTCGCTGTAGTCGGTACCGGAGTAGATCTGTCCGGAAGGCAGCGGCTTGACGAACTTGTGCCGGCCACCGTAGCTGCGCGTGACGCCCTCGAAGTAGTGGAACGAGTTGTAGATGTACCAGGGCGCGTGGCCGAGATTTTCCATGATGTCGATCTCGGTCTTCTGCGTGCCCTCGCCGCGACGGTTCTGGTGGAACAGCCAGAAGGCCGGGAAGGTGCCGTCGTGGTGCGGGATCTTGATACGCGCCTCGAAGTAGCCGTACTTGCGGTAGAACTTGTCGTACGTGGAGATCACGCCGGACATGAAGGTCTGCTGCTTGACGATGTCGCGCAGCGGCCCGAAGGTCTTCTGCGCGTCCGAGGTCTTGAGCGGGTTCTTCTTGGCGCGGATGGCCAGTCGCTCACCGTCGAACTGCATGGGGTTGTAGGCCGGCAGCACGGTGTCCAGGTGCTCCTGATCATCGCTCAGCGGGTTGACGTAGAACTGGTCCTCGCCGTTGATCACGCGGTACTCGAAGCGCTCGCCGTTCCAGTCGCCATCCCAGCGCAGCTGGGCATTCCAGCGCGCCGGGTTCAGGCTGCCGCCGTTGAACTCGTCGCTGAACACCAGCTCGTAGCCGGCCTTCTCGTAGACCGCCGGGTACTGCCAGGACGCCGGGTCGATCAGGCCGGTATCCTCGGCGGGAACCGGATCGTTGTTGCTGGAACGCGAGGCGAGTACCGGAGCCGTGGCAGCAGCCGTGCCAGCAGCCGAGGGTGCCGCGTCGTCGGAGACCAGGATCTTCAAGGTTCGCGACTGGTAGGAATAGTTGCCCGCCGCATCGACGGCACGCAGGTGCAACGAGGCGTCGCCCCGATGCAAACCCTCGCTGAGGAAGGTCGTGCCGCTGGTCATCCCACGCGGCTGGCCGTTGACGGTGACCTCGTATCGGGCGGCGCCATCGACCGGTTCCCACGTCCATTGGACGGTGCGCGCACCAGTCTGGGCGGACTGGAGACCGGAAGGAGCATCGACCGCTTGGGCGACGAACGGCGCCATGGTCAGGGCAAGGGTTGCAACAACGAACTTCATAAACACATCACTCTCGATTCGGAACGGGCCGACACTGCAAGACGTCACCAACGGCGCCGGGCGCGTGAATGCCGTAAAAGTCAGTCGACTAGGCTAAGGGAAAAAAACCCGATATTTCCGCTTGCTACCGGCCTGTAATCGTGGATAAACGTCCATGTCTGCCGATTTTCGTCGAAAAACAGACGAACCGAAACCAATTGTGATAGGCGCCCCTGCCTATCGCAACGGCGTGGCGTCGGATCCGGGCGCTCGGAATGCCGCTCGACACCGCATGAGCACTGGCCGGCGGCCGGATTCTCCCGTCGGTGGCAACCTGTTAAAATACAGGCCTGGTGACACGCAGCGGCGGCTGTCGCCGCTTTCGGCACCCGGTCACGCCGCCACGGACGACTCTTCCTTGCCGATCAGTAACGCTTGCGCGGCCGACGTCCTAGTGGTCCGCGGCAGCGCCTGCCGGGGCGGGCTTCAACGCACGCGTACCGGGTCGAGTGATCTGGCCAAGCGACTCACGTGAGCATCCTCGATACCCAGCTTGTCCAACGTGGCCGCCAGCTCGAGGACGTAGTCACGGTTGCGGCCGCTGTCACCATGCGCCAGCCGCACCGTCTCCAGTAGACGCTCGTCGCCGGCCGCGCCGACCCAGGAAGGGTGTCGAGGATCGGCGACCCAGGTGATCGCGGGCACCGTCCGCCCGTCCGGCGTGGTGGGTTGCACCGTCTTCCGTCGGTAGCCGTCGCGTTCACGATGATCGAGCATCGCCAGCACCTCGTCTCGCGAATCTTCCGGCAGCCGGTGGGCGAGACCCTCGCAACGGCGGCCGGGCATCGGCACCAGCGTGACCACCCGACCCGGCCGTGCCGGCGTTCCGCGATGATCGTGCGAGGCTTGCCAGAAGCGACGTGCCCAGCCGGACAGGCTCACCCGCCGGGTCTCGAGCGGTTCGAACCCCGGGCGCCAGAGCAGCGAGCCGTAGCCGAACACCCAGTCGATCCTGTCCGCGTTCAGCGCAGCTGGCTGTCCTTGCTGCCGCGGCGGTTGAAGCCGCTGCGCGCATTCGAATCGTCCGCTGCCGACTGGCAGGCCACGCACGAGCGCACCCCGGGGACCGCCAGACGGCGTGCCTCGGGGATGGCTGCGTCGCATTCCTCGCAATGGGTGGCACTGGGGCCACGAGGCAGCCGCTCGCGCGCCGCGCGCACCGCATCGCCGACGCTGGCGTCGATCTGATCCTGCACCGCGCCGTCGCGCGACCACCCTCCAGCCATGCCCCTGCCCCGATTGCTGCGCGGACGGCAGCGCCGATCCACCGCGCTGCCCAGCGACAAGACTACCCGCTCGGCTATCGTGTGGAGCCGCTCACCCAGGATCGTCCTCATGACCACCACCTTGAAGCCTGCCGCCTTCACCTGGCTGAAGCGACTGGAGGCGAACAACGATCGCCAGTGGTACGCCGAGCACCGCGACGCGTTCAAGCAGGAACTGCTGGAACCGGTCGAGGCGATCCTCGAGGCGGCCACGGCGCGACTGGCGAAGAGCGCGATGCCGATGATCGGCTCCAAGAAGACGATGTACCGCATGCACCGCGACACGCGCTTCTCGGCCAACAAGCTGCCCTACAAGCTGCATGTCTCCGGGCTGCTGACGGCCAACGGCACCAAGCGCGACGACGATGGGTTGCTGTACCTGCACTGCGACGAGAAGGGCGGCTTCGTGGCAGCCGGCTTCTACGCGCCGGAAACCGCCTGGTTGGAACCGGTGCGCCAGCGCATGGTCGATGAACCGAAGGCCTGGACACGTGTGCTCGCCTCGCTCGACAAGGCCGGCCTGCCACTCTCGCGCGAGCACGTGCTCGCCAGCATGCCGCGCGGCTTCGCCTCGGCGGCCGGGCACGAGCATGTCGAGTCGATCAAGCTGAAGAGCCTGATCGTGTCGCGCACCTTGAGCAAGAAGGCCTGGACCGGCGACGAGGCGGTGGAAGCAGTGGTGACGATGGCCAAGCAGGCGCGCCCGCTGATCGAATTCGCGCGCGGGGCAGGCTAGGCGTCGTTCGGCGAAGCCTTGCAAGACCTTCGCCCCGGCGTCAGCGTCGACCGGGCAGCGTCGCCTCGGCGATCCACCCCTCCAGCGGATCGGTGTCGCCGGGCCGTCCGAACCCGTGCGCTCGCCGGGTCCAGGCCCAGGCGGCCTGAACCGCGCACAGCAGCGCATCGAGCTCGTCGGCCTTCGGGTCCTCGGCCAGCCGGTCCGGGGCGGTGACGATGAGCGCGTGACTGGCCCGCAGCGAGGGATCGCGCACCGCGTCCATCAGCGCCTGACGAGCCCGACGCAGCGTGCTCGTCTGCTTGGCTCGCGCATCGTTCTTGTAGGAACGGCGGCCGATCAGGTGACGGGCCAGCGCGCCCGGGTAGGCCTCCACCACGATGCGCCGTTCATCGCCGTGCTGCAAGCCCGGCACCCAGGCGCCCGACGCCCGCAGCCGCTGTGCGCCTTCGAAGAACATCAAGCCGACCGGTACGCCGTAGAGCTTCTGCGGGCTGATCGAGCCAGCAGCGCCATCGTCGCGACGAGCATGCTCCTTGTCGCCGGTGGCACGCGGCGCCCGGTACGCGTCCAGCGCATCGCGAAACCCCTGTCGCCCCAGCGAGGCGGCGTAGTCCACGTAGCCAGCCCAGTCCATCGGCCAGCCGATGGTCTCGATGAAGCGGCGCGCCTGGCCGAACGGAAAGTCCAGCCCGGCGATCCAGGGGCCCGGTGCGCCGAGCAGCGCCTCGAAGCTGTCGAAATCCTCGAACGTGCGGGTCTGCCGATAGCTCAGCCGTGCCGTGGCCTCGTCGAACTCGCACGTCACGCACACGATCGGCTTGCGCCGGCCCGGCGAGCTGGTGAAGTCCACGCCGATGACGATCAACCCCCGCCTCCGCGGTTGCCTGCCGGCCTCATCCCTCGCTCACCCTTGCGGCGGCAGCAGCGCACGCGCCTTGCGCCGCTCGATGCCCAGGCGATGCTCGCGCCACAGGATCGAGCAGCCGGCCACGATCACCAGCGCCGCCCCGCCCAGCACCGCCCCGGTCGGCACCTCGTCGAACAGGGTCCAGCCGATCAGCAGCGCGAACAGCAGCGAGGTGTACTCGAACGGGGCAATCACCGCCAGTTCGGCATGCCGGTAGCTGGAGGTCAGGAGGATCTGTCCCAGGCCGCCGAACAGCCCCGCCGCCACCAGCAGCCCGGCCTGCGATGCGTCGGGCCATCGCCAGCCGAACGGCAGGCTGAGCAGCGACAGCACCGCCGAGCAGATCGTGAACCAGAAGACGATGGCTGCAACGTTCTCCACCGCCACCAACCGGCGCGTCAACACCTGGGCCAGCGCTGACAGCAACGCCGCCGAGATGGCGGCGATCGCCCCCAGGGTGGCCACCGATGCCGCCTCCCCGGACGCTTCCTGGCTCAGGCGAGGCCACAGCACGACGATGACCCCGATCAGCCCGAGCAGTACCGCGCTGATGCGGTAGGCACGGATGCGCTCGCCGAGAAACAGCGCCGCGAGCACCGTGACCAGCAGCGGGGTGGCATAGCCGATCGCGACCGCCTCGGACAGGGGAAGCAGGCCGAGCGCCAGGAAGCCCAGCCCCATCGCACCGCTGCCGGCCAGTCCGCGCCACAGATGCCCGATCGGATTGTCGGTGCGCAAGCCGGCCGCCATCCCCGACACGGTGCCGGCCTGCCACACCAGCCAGGCAAGGATCGGCGGCAGCGCGAACACCGATCGGAAGAACACCGCCTGACCGGTCGGCATCTCCGGTGCCGAGCGCTTGATGCAGGTCGCCATGCTCAGGAACATCAGCACCGACAGCACTTTCAGGGCGATGCCGCGCAGCGGCCTCGTCTCGAACGCGGGTGCAGGGGCGGGCGCCCTCGGCTCGGTAACCATCAGCGTTCGCCTGCGCGTGCCTGTTCGACCCGTGCAAGCTGCCGCTCGCGCGCCCACAGGTACAGTCCGCTGCCGATGATGATCGAGGTGCCGATCAGGGTGGTGCCGCCGGGAGGGGCATCGAACACCACCCAGCTGCCCAGCGAGACGAACACGATCTGCGAGTAGACCGTGGGTGCCAGCACCGAGGCCTCGGCCAGCTCATGCGCCCGGGTGACCATCGTGTGCCCCACTACCCCGAAGGTACCGATCAGCACCAGCAACGCCCAGCTCAACGTATCGGCCGGCCAGACCCAGGCGTCGATGGCGAAGGGCGCAAGGACCACGCTTCCCACGACGGAGGCGTGAAACTGGGTGGTGCCGTTGCCGTCGGCGCCGCGCATCAGCCGCGACAGCACGAAGTAGCCGGCCGCGCAGCACATCGCACCGATCGACAGCAGCACGTGCCAGCTGAACGCCTCGCCCCAGGGTTGCACCACCACCAGCACGCCGGCAAAGCCTGTCAGCACCGCCGCGAACCGCCTGGGCCCCACCCGTTCGCCGAGCACCGGGATCGACAGCAGGCAGACCAGCATGGGGCCCGCGAAGAAGATGCTGATGGTGACCGGCAGCGGCAGGTACTTCAGCGCGGTGAAGTTCAACAGCGTGGCACCGGCCAGCAGGGCGCCGCGCGCCAGCTGGATACCGCGCACCCGGGTGGCGAACAGCGAGGCACCCTCGCGCGGCAGGTAGGCCCCCAGCACCAGCAGCAGGTGGATGAAGAAGCGCAGGAAGGCGGCCTGCAGGGCCGGGATGCCGGCCAGCACCAACCACTTGGCGCTGGTGTCGATCACCACGAACATCGCGAACGCCACCAGCATCAGCGAAAAGGCGCGACCCAGCATGCTCGGATCGGCGGCATCGCCGGGTGCGGGGGCCGATCGGGTGGCCGCGCTGGGAATGGTGGTGCTCCGTCGGGAATGGCCCGGTGGCGGGCGAGTCGGTCAGCGTAGCGCGAAATCGCTCGGTCCAAGCGGTGGCTGGTCTACCCTGCTCGCCGACGCACCCGCACCCGCCCCCGATCCGGTATCCGAGCCGTCGCGCATGTCCGAACCCGCAAAGGCCTCCTGGCGCGACGCCTCCTGGCAGGCCACCTCCACCGGCGTGATCATGGCGATCGTCGGCTTCACCAGCACCTTCGTGATCGTGCTGCAGGGACTGGAGGCGGTCGGTGCCGATGCCCCCCAGGCGGCCTCGGGTCTGGGCGCGGCACTGGTGGCCTGCGGCGTCTCGGGCATCTGGCTGTCCTGGACCCGGCGCATGCCGCTGGCCTGCGCCTGGTCGGCGCCGGGGGCGGCCCTGCTGATCGTGACCGGCGACGGCAGCGGCGACTTCGGTGCCGCCGTCGGGGCTTTCCTGTTCTGCGGGCTGCTGCTGGTGGCGGCCGGGGCCATCCGGCCACTGGGCCGGTTGATGGAATCGATCCCGGCCTCGCTGGCGAACGCCATGCTGGCCGGCATCCTGATGACCATCTGCCTGTCGCCGGTGCACGCGCTGGTCGAGGCGCCCGGCCTGGCCGCGCCGGTGCTGCTGGTCTGGTGGGCGGTCGGCCGGGTCAGCCGCCCGGCCGCGGTCCCGGTGGCGTTGCTTGCGCTGATCGGGCTGGTGGCCTGGCAGCTCGGCGTGCCGCCGGACTACGCCGCCGCTGTGGCCGGCTCGCTGGTACCGAACTTCGTGCTGACGATGCCGCGCATCGATCCGACCGCCCTGCTGGGCATCGGCGTGCCGCTGTTCATCGTCACGATGGCCTCGCAGAACCTGCCGGGCATCGCGGTGCAGCAGGCCTACGGCTACCGCCCGGCCGCCGGCCCGCTGGTGGTCAACACCGGGCTGAGCTCCACGCTGGCCGCCCCGTTCGGCTCCCACGCGGTGAACCTGGCGGCGATCACCGCCGCGATGAGCGCCGGGCCCGACGCGCATCCGGACCCGGCGCGCCGCTGGTGGGCCTCGTTCGTGGCGGGCGTGTGCTACGTGCTGATCGGCGCGATGGCCGGCGCGCTGGTCACGCTGGTCAGCGCGGTGCCGCCGGTCTTGATCGAAGCGATTGCCGGGCTTGCGTTGCTGGGCGCGTTCACCGCCGCGGCGGTGGCCGCGTTCCAGGCGCCCGAGGAACGCGAGGCCGCCGCGGTCACCTTCCTGTTCTCCGCCTCGGGGCTGGCCTTCCTTGGCATCGGCGGCGCGTTCTGGGGGTTGCTGGCAGGCGTGGGCATGCACCTGGTGGAACAGCGCCGGCAGCGAACCGGCGCTCCTTAAGGAGCCGATGCGCAGCCAGCGCTGGTCGGGACGCTCATCCGGCCGCACACCACGTCACGCACGCGTGCGCTCGACATGCCACGCACCCCAGACGCTGTCACGCTGCCGCGCGCGCCTGCCCCGGCACCCCCTCGTCCCACGCTTCGAGCACCGCATCGCGTCGCTCGACAGCGGTACGCATCGCCGCCAGGCGCACCGGCCCGTAACCGCGAATGCCGTCGAAGGTGTCCAGCAGCGCGATCGCCGAGGGCACGTGCGCCGCATCGAGCGATGCGATCAACCGATCCAGGTCCGCCTCGAACCGCTGACGCCCGTTTCGTTCCTCGCGCCGTTCCGCGGTGTGCGCGAACGGGTCGAACCAGCGTCCGCGCAGCCGCTTGCCGTGCTGCAACCAGCCCATCGCGCGCAGGGTCCAGGCGCCGAAGCGGCGCTTTCGCGGTCGCCCGTCCGGGCCGCGCCCGCCCAGCAGCGGCGGTGCCAGGTTCAGCGCGATGGTGTAGTCCCCGTCGAACTCGGCCGCCAGGCGTTGCCGAAAGCCGGGGTGGGCGAACAGCCGGGCCACCTCGTACTCGTCCTTGGGCGCCAGCATGCGCGCGTACTGGATGGCCGCGGCACGCAGCAGGGCATCGCGCTCGGCGAGCGTCGTGCCGATCGCGGCAAGCCGCTCGCCCAGGCGCTGCAGGCGGTGGCGGTAGCGAGTCGCCAGCGCGGCATCCTGATAGCGTTCCAGGTGCTCGGCGCGGTGCGCGATCAACGCATCGAGATCGAGCGCGGCCAGCGGTACCACCGTGGCGGCGGACGGCGCAGGCGCCAGCGCCGCCTGCAGCGACTCGGGGGCCGCCGCCAGGCGCCGGCCCAGCGAGAACGCCCGTCGGTTGGCCTCGATGGCCACACCGTTGAGCGCGATGGCGGTGTCCAGCGCCTGCGCCGACAGCGGGATCAGCCCCTGCTGCCAGGCGAAGCCCAGCATCATCACGTTGGTGGCGATCGCATCGCCTGCCAGCTGCTCGGCAGCCCGGGCGAACGGCAGGAATCGGCTGCCCTCGCGGGTGCCATTCGCGATGGCCGCCTGCACCGCATCGTCACGAAAGTCGATGTCGCGCTGGCGCACGAAGCCTGCCACCGGCGTGGTGGCGGTGTTGACCACCGCCACGGTGCGCGATGAATCGCACAGCTGAGTCCCCTCCACCGAGGCGGCGACCACGCTGTCGGCCGCGATCATCAGATGCGCTCCGCCTGCGACGATGTGCGGGCTGCTGATCGTCTCGGGCTCGCTGGCAAGACGCACATGGCTGAGCACCGCACCGCCCTTCTGGGCAAGGCCTGCCATGTCGAGCACCATCGAGGCGATGCCGTCCACGTGCGCTGCCATGCCCAACAGCGAGCCGATGGTCAGCACGCCGGTGCCGCCGACGCCGGTGACCGCGATGTTCCAACCGTCCGCGGGCAGCGCGGGCAACACCGGTTCCGGCAGCGGGTCATCCGGCAGGCTGGGCATGACAGGCTTTCTCGGACGCCCACCCTCGATCGTGACGAAGCTGGGACAGAAGCCCTTCAGGCAGGAATAGTCCTTGTTGCACGAGGACTGGTTGATGCGCCGCTTGCGGCCCATCGGCGTCTCGACCGGTTCCAGCGAGACGCAGTTGGACTGTTCCGAACAGTCCCCGCAGCCTTCGCAGATGGCGGTGTCGATGTGCAGCCGCCGTGCCGGATCCTCGAGCTGACCGCGCTTGCGTCGGCGCCGTTTCTCGGCGGCGCAGGTCTGCACGTAGACGATGGCGTTGCAGCCGGACAAGGTGCGGGCCCGCCGTTGCACCGCGTCCAGCTCGTCACGGTGCAGCAGCTCGGTACCGGGTGCCAGATCGGCCGGCGCGTGCGCCTCGGGCGCCTCGGTGACGAACCAGATCGGCGCGACCCCCTCGGCATGCAGCTGATGGGTGAGCTGGGCGGGCGACAGCTCGCCGTCGATGTCCTGTCCGCCGGTCATCGCCACCGCATCGTTGTAGAGCACCTTGTAGGTGATGTTCACACCGGAGGCCTTGGCGGCGCGTATCGCCAGCAAGCCGGAATGGAAGTAGGTGCCATCGCCCAGGTTCACGAAGCGATGCGTCTCGTCGGTGTAGTGCGCGATCGCGGTCCACGGCACGCCCTCGCCGCCCATCTGGGTGAAGGTGTCGGTGCGCCGGTCCATCCACTGCACCATGTAGTGGCAGCCGATGCCGGCCATGGCCACCGAGCCGTCGGGTACCTTGGTCGAGGTGTTGTGCGGACAACCCGAGCAGAACCAGGGTTGGCGTACGATCGGGGGGATGCGCGTCTTCTTCTCGTCGTGACGGCGCACCAGGTAGGCCAGCCGCTCTTCGATGCGCTGCCTGAGCGATTGCTCCATCGGCATCGCCAGCAACCGGGCGGCGATCGCCCGCGCCACCCGCGACACCGTCAGCGCCACCGACAGCGGCAGGAAGTGCCGGTCGCACTCATCGAACTTGCCGACGATGCGCGGGCGCACGTCGCTGCGCCAGTTGAACAGCTGCTGCTTGATCTGGTGCTCGATGATCTCGCGCCGCTCCTCGATGATCAGCACCTCCTCCAGCCCTTCGCAGAAGTGGCGCATGCCCTCGGGCTCCAACGGCCAGGGCATGCGCACCTTGCGGATGCGCAGCCCCAACGTGCAGGCGGCCTCGTCGTCGATGCCCAGCTCGATCAGCGCCTGGCGCACGTCCTCGTAGGCCTTGCCGGTGGCCACGATGCCGAAGCGGGCATCGGGGGCGTCGAACACCGTCCGGTCGATCCGGTTGGCGCGCGCGAACGCCAGCGCCGCGTAGGCCTTGAGTTCCTGCAGCCGTTCATCCTGCACCAGCGGCGGATCCGGCCAGCGCAGGTTCAGGCCCTCGGCCGGCAGCTGGAAGTCATCCGGCACCACGAAGGCGCGATGCTCGTCGCCCAGTCGCACCACCGCGCTGGTCTCCACGGTGTCCGAGATCACCTTGTAGCCGACCCACACGCCGGCGTAGCGCGACAGCGCGATGCCCAACAGGCCCAACTCGATGAACTCGTGGATGGACGAGGGGTAGAGCACCGGCATGACGGCGGCCATGAAGGCGTGATCGGACTGGTGCGGCAAGGTGGAACTCTTGGCGGCGTGATCGTCACCTGCCAGGCACAGCACGCCCCCATGGGCCGAGCTGCCGGCGGCGTTGCCGTGCTTGAACACATCGCCGCAGCGATCGACCCCGGGGCCCTTGCCGTACCAGATGCCCACCACCCCCTGCCGGGTGGCACCGCGCGACAGCGGCACCTGCTGCGCGCCCCAGATCGCGGTGGCGGCCAGGTCCTCGTTCACCCCGGGCTGGAAGGTCACGCCATGCGCGTGCAGGTGGGGGGCTGCGCGCTGCAGCTGCTGATCGTAGGCGCCCAGCGGCGAGCCGCGGTAGCCGGTGACGAAGGCGGCGGTGTCCAGGCCCGCGGCCCGATCGCGCCGCATCTGCGCCATCGGCAGGCGCACCAGCGCCTGGGTGCCGCTCATGAACACATCGCCGGTCTGGGCGGTGTACTTGTCGTCAAGCGTCGGCGTGTGTTTCATGGCCCTGCCCTCGCAAGCGTTGCACAAGGCTCAGTGTGCGCCGCTTGCCGGCGCCGTGCCATTCAATCGGATCTACCTCCTTCGGCGACGATCGGCACGGTGCGGCTAGAGCAGGGGCGAGAGCAACCGCGCGGTGTTGCGCCAAAGCCGGGTGAGCGCCGAGACGTCGGTTTCCTCGCGCGGCTGGAAGCGCCGCGAGCGGGACAGATCCTGCTGGAACAGTTCGGCCAACCGGCGATTGATGTCCTCGTCCCAGATCGCCGCCACCACCTCGAAGTTCAGCCGGAAGCTGCGGTTGTCCATGTTGGCGGTGCCGACGATGGCGAAGGTCTTGTCGACGATCAGGGTCTTGGAATGGTTCATCAAGTGCTGGAACAGGTAGACCTCGGTACCGGTCTCGGCCACGCTCTTCGAATAATTCCAGGCCGCCGCCTTGACCAGCATCGAATCGTTTTCCTCGGGGATGATCAGCCGGACGTCCACGCCACGCGCGGCCGCCGAGCGCAGCGCCGCCTCCACCGGCTCGTCGGGCACGAAATACGGCGTGGTGATCCACAGTCGCTGTTGCGCCTGGGTGGCGGCGGCCAGGTACAGGTCGCGGATGTCGAGCGCATCCTCGTCCGGCCCGGAATCGACCATCTGCACCCAAGGCCCGGTATCGCTGTGCTCGATGTCCGGAAACCAGTCGGCCAGATCGTCCGGCAGCTCCGGCGAGCCGTCGCCGAGCAGGCCCGCGGCCATGCGTTGCCCCGCCTCGACCCGATCCATCGGCACGCCGTACAGCCAGTCCTCCAGCATGATGCGCTGCAGCTCCCTAACCGGACGGCCCTCGATGCGCGAGTGCGTGCTGCGCCACGGCTCAGAATCGCCGCGCCCGGCCTCGCCGCGGGTGTTGTCGTCGGCGACGTTGATGCCACCGACAAAGCCTGTGCGCCCGTCGGCCACCAGGATCTTGCGATGGGTGCGAAAGTTCATCTTGCCCGGCTGCGGCTCCAGCAGGCGGGGCGGGTTGAAGGTGCGCAGCTCGGCACCCGCTTCCTGCAGCGGCTTCCAGAAGGCCCGGGTGCAGTTCTTGGCACCGATCGAATCGGTCAGCAAGCGAACCTTGACCCCGGCGGCGGCACGGCGCGCCAGCGCATCGCGCAGGCGCGTGCCGATGCCGTCCGGCTGCCAGATGTAGTACTCCAGGTGCAGCGTGCGCTCGGCCGCCTCGATGACGGCCTCCAGCGCCGGGTACAGCTGCTCGCCGTTCTCGTACAGCTCGACGCGCTCGGCCCGGCTCGGCACCACGCTGGGTTGGTCGCCGGCGCGCGTCACCCGCGCGATCGAGGCCAGCTCGACGTCGAGGAAGGCTGCGGGCGGCTCTTCTCGGCCCGAGGGGATGTGCTCCCGGGCCGCGGCCTTGGCGTTCTGCCGAGCGCCCTTCTGCTGATCCAGCTTGCGCGGCCCGAACAGGAAATAGGCCACGCCGCTGATCAGCGGCAGCGACCAGAACGCCAGCAGCCAGGCGATGGTGGTGACCGGGCGACGCTCGTGCATCAGCAGGAACAGCGTACCGCCGACGATCCAGAGGATGTGCAGCAACGGCCAGCCCCAGCCGGACAGGAAGTCGATGTGGCGGGTGATCGGGTCGAGCAGCATGCGGGTCTGCCGTGATGTCAGGCCGAACGAGGTTACCCCTGCCCGTCGGATGCTCGGGTTCACGGTGTAGCATCGGCACGTCCGGCGCGGACCGACGGCGTCCACCAGGGCTTTCGGGACGGGTTCGTGATCGGCTTCGAGGACGCGGCTCAAGACCCCATGACCCATCGAACAACGGCGACAGCGCGGGCACGTCCTGCCATGGAACGCCATGGCGATGGCCGATCGGCGCTGCTCAAGGGTTGCCGATCCGTCAAGCGGGACTCAGCCCTCCTTCAACCATTCGCGCCGCATCATCATGTGCACCCCCTTCTCGCCATCCACGACCTGGGTGATGCGCAGGTCCGCCGCCAGGCTGGCCAGCATGTAGGCACGGTTGCGGCTCAGTCCGGTGCGCTCGACGATCAGGCGCACCATCTCGCGCACCGCGCGCCGCATCGCCTCGTCCAGGCTTTCGTGAAAGCCCATCGAGATCAGGTGTTCGGGGGTGTGCGCGTACGGCGTGCTCAAGCTCGTGCCCTTGTGCACCGTGAGCCGGAAGCGCCCTTGCAGCGCGGTCTCCAGCGCCGCGATGCAGACCTCTCCATCGCCCTGCCGCCCGTGGCCGTCGCCGGCCGAGAACAGCGCTCCGGTCTCGAACACCGGCAGGTACAGCGTGCTGCCGGCACGCAGTTCCTTGTTGTCCAGGTTGCCACCGAAGGCGCGCGGCTCGTTGGTGCTCAACCGGCCCCAGGCGGCCGGCGGCGCCACCGCCAGGCAGCCGAAGAACGGATCCAGCGGCAGCACCAGGCCCCACGGCATCGTGCAGGTGCCGGCCTCGGGATCGATGTCGACATGCATGCGCTCGTAGTCGGTGAACTCGTCGGGCAGCGCGCCGCGCAACGGCAGCACGCCGGTCCAGCCCCAGGACTGGATCGGCACGATCTCCAGGATGTCGACCCGCAGCACGTCGCCGGGCACCGCGCCCTGCACGTGCACCGGTCCGGTCATGATGTGAGTGCCGACGCCCTTGCTGGCGGCCAGGGCTTCCAGCGCCGCGCGATGGTCGTCGCGCACCCCTGCGCCATCCGGCGGCAAGGACTCGGCGGTGCCGGCCGGCAGGCAGGTCAGCACGATCTCGTCGCCCGAGCCGATGTGCAGCACCGGTGCGGTGGCGGCATCGAAATGGCCCTGGAACAGGTGCTCGGGGCGGGCATCGAGTCGATGAACGGTCATGCGTCGGGTTCCTCGCGGTGGCACACCGATGGTGCGCGCGCAGGCGCCCGACGGCAACGCCATCGGTGGTGTACTACCGCAGCGCTCGGCCCGGGCCACCTCCGCCGACGTGGCCACGCCAGGTCCCCCGATCCGAGCGACGCGCCGAGGAGAACGCTGTGAAGCCTGCCACCCTGTCCCACCCCGACGAGCGCGCAGAGCTGGCGCTGGCGCTGCGACTCGCCGAGCGCTTCGGCTTTCACGAGGGCATCTGCAACCACTTCTCCCAGAACGTGTCCGGCGACCCGGAGCGTTACCTGATCAACCCCTACGGGGTGCATTGGTCGATGATCGAGCCGGATGGGCTGCTGCTGATCGACGGCGACGGCCACGTGCTCGAAGGCCACGGCGAGCTCGAGGACACGGCGCGCTTCATCCACGTCGCCGGGCACCGCGCCAACCCGCGCCACCGCGTCCTGTTTCACACCCACATGCCGTACGCCACGGCGCTCACTTTGCTGAGCGGCGAGACCGGCCGGCTGGCCATGGCGCACCAGACCGCCTGCCGATTTCACGATCGGCTGGGCTACGAACCGGTATTCGCCGGCCTGGCCCACGATGACAGCGAGGGCGAGCGGCTGGCGCGCCGCGCCGCCGAACAGCCGCAGGTCGATGTGGTATTCCTGGCCAACCACGGTGTGGTGGTCGGCGGCCCGACCACCGCACTGGCGTTCGACGACCTGTACTACCTGGAACGTGCCTGTCGGCAACAGGTGCTGGCGCTGCAGACCGGCGCGCCGCTGTCACGGCTGCCCGACGCGGTGGTCGAAGCCACCGCCGCGCAGTACCAGCGCGATCTGCAGCCGAATGCGGACAAGCACTTTCGCGCGCTGGGCGAGGTGCTGCGCCGCCACCCCGATCGGTCGCTGAGCTTCTGAGCCCGTTGGCCGGCCGGCACCGGTAGCACGTGAACCCCTGGTCCATCGCCGCGGATGCCGTGCTGATCGTGCACGTGCTGTTCGTGCTGTTCGTCGTCGCCGGGCTGTTGCTGATCTTCGTCGGTGCGGCTGCCGGCTGGCAGTGGGTGCGCCGGCGGGCTTTGCGCTTCGCGCACCTGACGGCCATCGGCGTCGTGGTGGTGCAAGCCTGGTTCGGCATCGCCTGTCCGCTGACCACGCTGGAGCTGACGCTGCGCGCCCACGCGGGCGACCCGGTCTACCAGGGCTCGTTCATCGCGCACTGGCTGCACGCCGCGCTGTACTACCGGGCACCGGCCTGGGCATTCACCCTCGCCTACACGGTGTTCGGCGCGGCCACGCTGGTCAGCTGGTTCGCGGTGCGCCCGGTGCCGGCCGTCGGGCCGGCGCCACCCGCTCAGTCGAGGGGCCAGAGCGAGTAGCGATCGCGCATGATCGGCGGCCCCCGAGTCGCCACCGGGCGATGTGCTCGCCTCGTTCGACGCCGCAGGGTCGAGCAGCCTACCGACCGCCTCGGCCAGCCAGGCCCCTACCGGCCCCGTGGCCGGCAACGGGGCCGGCAACGGGGCCGGTTCCGGTACGGCTTGACGCTGGACCCGGCACAGCGCGCGATGGATCGTGGCCATGAGACGAGACGCATCGCCTCCAACGGGCGCTCGCTCGGCGACCGCCCGGTGAAGCGAGCTCAGGAACACGGACAGGTCGTCGTCCCGGGTGCGCACGGTGCGTCAGTCGCCGGACACGGGCGCATCCGGCGCGCCGTTCGGCACCGCCCCAACGCCCGAGCGTCGCGCGGCTCGCGGATCGGCGATCGGCACCGCCGAGAGCAACTGCTGCGTGTACGCGTGCTGCGGATCGGCGAACAGGCCTCGGGTCGGCGCCGTCTCCACGACCCGCCCGCGATACAGCACCAGCACCCGGTGGGCCACTGCGGAGACCACTGCGAGATCGTGCGTGATGAACAGCATCGACAGCCCCAGCTCGCGTTGCAGGCGGGCCAGCAACTCCAGCACGCGCGCCTGCACCGAAACGTCCAGCGCCGACACCGCCTCGTCGCAGATCAGCAGCTTCGGTCTCGAGATGGTCGCCCGGGCAATCCCGATGCGTTGGTTCTGGCCGCCCGACAGCTCGTGCGGATAGCGGTTGGCGAAGCTGTCGTCCAGCCCGACCAGCGACAGCGCCTCGCGCGCCCGCTCGCGCCGGGCACGTCGGTCCAGCGCGGGCTCGAACACGCGCAACGGTTCGGCGATCGATTCGATCACCGGCATGGTCGGGTTCAGGCTGGCGAACGGGTCCTGGAAGACGATCTGCAGATCGCGCCGGGCGTTGCGCATCGCCGCGGCGTCGAGCGCGCCCAGCTCGCGTCCCATCCATACCACCTGGCCGGCGGTGGGCTCGATCAAGCGCAGGATGGCACGCGCCAGGGTCGACTTGCCCGAGCCGGATTCGCCGACGATGCCGAGCGTCTCGCCCGCCTGCAGCGTCAGGTCGATTCCGTCGAGTGCCCTGAACCGACGGCGCTTCGAGAACAACCCGCCGTACAGTGGGAAGTCGACGCCCAGTCCGGTTACCCGCAGCAACGGCTCGCCTGGCGGCTTGCTTGGCGGCTCGCTTGGCGGCTCGAGCGGCTCGGTTGCCGAAGAGCCGCGGCGCTCGATGCGCGGCACGGCGGCCAGCAGTCGACGCGTGTAGGCATCGCGCGGCGAGTGGAAGATCGCATCCGCGGTGCCGGACTCCACGATGTGCCCGTCGTTCATGACCTGAACCCGATCGCAGACGCCGGCCACCACGCCCATGTCGTGCGTCACCAGCACGATCGAGGTGCCGTGGTCGCGCTGCAACTCGCGCATCAGCTCCAGGATGCCGGCCTGCACGGTGACGTCCAGCGCGGTGGTCGGCTCGTCGGCGATCAGCAAGCGTGGCCCCGCCAGCATGGTCATCGCGATCATCACCCGCTGGCGCATGCCGCCGGACAGCTCGTGCGGATACTGATTCAGCCGTCGTGCCGGTTCGCTCAGGTGGACCCGGTCGAGCCACTCCTCGCAGCGCGCCCGGACCGCCTGGCGCGACAGGCGCTCGGGCGCGTGCAGGTGCAGCGTCTCGGCCAGCTGCTCGCCGATGCGAAGGTGCGGGGTCAGGGAGGTCAGCGGATCCTGGAAGATCATGCCGATGCCGCGCCCGCGCACCCGGCGCAGCTCGGCCTCGGGCAGCGTCAACAGGTTGCGCCCCTCGTACAGCACCTCGCCGGTGGCGTGCCCGTTCCCGCTCAGAAGGCCCAGCGTTGCCAGCAGGGATTGGCTCTTGCCCGAACCGGATTCGCCGACCACGCCCAGCACCTCGCCGCCGCGCACATCGAACGAGATGCCGTGCACCGCCTGGACCGGTCCGTCCTCGGTAACGAAGCCGACCGCCAGGTCGCGCACCTGCAGCACCAGCTCGGTGGCAGGCACCGCGTCGATCAGCTCCTTCACGGCACTCATCCGCGCCCCCGGGTGTCGAAGGCATCGCGCAGCCCGTCACCGATGAACAACAGCGACAGCAGCAGCGTGACCAGGAAGGCGGCCGGGAACCACAGCAGCCAGGGCAACACCTCGAACACGTCGGTGCCCTCGGCGATCAGCGTGCCCAAGGATGTCAACGGTTCCTGGACACCGAAGCCCAGGTAGGACAGGAAGCTTTCGGTGGCGACGATTTCCGGCACCGTGAGTGCTGCGTAGATCACCACCGGCCCGACCAGGTTGGGCACGATGTGCCGTCGCACGATCGCCGTCGAGCTCAGCCCGGCGGCGCGTGCCGCCTCGATGAACTCGCGCTGGCGCAGCGACAGCGTCTGCCCGCGGACGATGCGCGCCATGGTCAGCCATTCCAGGCAACCGATGGCGGCGAACAGCAGGTAGACGTTGCGTCCGAAGATCACCATCAGCAGGATCACGAACAGGATGTAGGGCAACGCGTACAGCACGTCGACGAAGCGCATCATCGCCTGATCCAGGCGTCCGCCGACATAGCCTGCGATGGCCCCGAACACCACGCCGATCATCACCGCCACCAGCGTGGCGACCGCCGCCACCGCCAGCGAGACGCGCGTGCCCTGCAGCGTGCGCGCCAGGAGATCCCGCCCGTTCTGGTCGGTCCCGAACCAGTGACCGCCTTCCAGCGAGGGCGGCGCACGGAACGCCGACCAGTCCGGGGTCTCGTTGTCGAACGGGGTGAAGAACGGCCCGATGCAGGCGGCCAGCAGGATCAGGCACAGCAGCACCAGACCGGTCATCGCCGCCCGGTTGCGACGAAAGCGCCGCCAGGCATCGCGGCCGCGCGTGGAGCGGGCGCTGTCCAGTGGCCGGGTGTCCGGATCGTCGTAACCGGCCTCCGCGCTCACGTGCGCACCTTCGGATCGAGCCAGGCGTACAGCAGGTCCACCAGCAGGTTCAGGATCACGATCAGCACCATGTAGAACACCACCGTGCCCAGCACCATGCCGTAGTCGCGATTCAGGGCGGCATTGATGAAATAGCGTCCGATGCCGGGCAGCCCGAAGATGGTCTCCACCACGATGGATCCGGTCAGCAGGTAGCCGGCCGCGGGACCCAGGTAGGAGACCACCGGAGTGAGCGCAGGCTTCAACGCGTGCCGTCGGATCACCGTGGCGCGCGACAGCCCCTTGGCGGTGGCGGTGCGGATGAACTGTCCGTTCATGACCTCGATCAGCGCCCCTCGCATCAGGCGCGAGATGCGCGCGATGTGCGGCAGCGCCAGCACCGTCACCGGCATCACCAGATGGGTGAGCGCCCCGCCGCCCCAACCGCCCACCGGCAACCAGTCCAGCGTCAAGCCGAACACCAATTGCAGGATCGGAGCGATCAGGAAGTTGGGCAGCACCAGACCGAGCAGGATCAACGCGGCAATCGCCCAGTCGGCGACGCGATCGCGGTACAGCGCCCCGAGCACGCCGGCCAGCACGCCGAGCACCACGGCCAGCACGAAGGCCAGCGAACCGATGATCAACGTGTACGGCAGGCCGATGGCGATCTGCTCGGCGACCGAAAAGTCGGCGGTGGTGAACGAGGGTCCCAGGTCGCCGCGCAGCACCCCGCCCAGGTAGCTGAAATACTGCACCAGCAGCGGATCATCGAGACCGTAGTAGGCCGCCAGGTTCGCCTTGACCGCCGCCGGCAGCGGCCGTTCACCGTCGAACGGTCCGCCGGGCGCCAGACGCAGGATGAAGAAGCAGGCCGTGATCGCGATCCACAGGACCGGGATCGTGGTCAGCAGCCGGCGGAACGCGTAGCCGAGCACCGGTTGCGCGCCGTCGTCCTCGCGCCGGTCAGTCCGTCAGGGACAGCCAGCGCGTGCGATGGATGTCGAAGGCGTTGCTCTCGAAGCCCTGGACCTTGGGCGACACCACGTTCTCGGACAGGTAGTAGTAGATCGGAATGGCGGCCGAGTCGTCCAGCGCCACTTCCTCGGCCTGGTGCAGCAGCTCGATGCGCTTGTCGGCGTCCGGCTCGGCGGTCGCCTCGTTCATCAAGCGATCGTACTCGTCGCTCTGGTAGCGCCCGTAGTTGTAGTCCACCCCGCCCTTGAGCAGGTTCAGGAAGTTGTCGGCGTCGTTGTAGTCGGCCAGCCAGCCGGCGCGCGCAATCTGCAGGATGCCGCGAGACAGTTCGTCGTAGTGCACCTTGGTCTCGGTGTTGTACAGCTCGACCTCCACGCCCAGCGGCTTCCACATCGAGGCGATCGCCACCGCGACACGCTTGTGGTTGTCGTTGGTGTTGTAGCGAAGCTGCACCGACAACGGGTTGTCCGGACCGTGGCCCGCCGCCTCCAGCAGGGCCTTGGCTTCGGCCACCTTCTCCGGGTACGGCAGCTCCATCCAGTCGACCGTTTCCGGCTCACCGTAGCCTGCCATGCCGGGCGGCACCCAGCTGTAGGCCGGGATCTCGCCGGTGCCCAGCACCTGCGGGCCGATGACCTCGCGATTGACCGCCATCGAGAACGCCTGGCGCACGCGGGCATCGTCGAACGGCGGTTCGGTCTGGTTGACCACGTAGTAATACAAGCCGGCGAACGGCTCGACACGCGCCTGTCCGGGGATGTTCTCCTGCATCCAGGCGAACTGGTCCTTGGGAAGATCGGTCAGGATGTCGAACTCGCCGGCGCGGTAGCGCTTGAAGGCGGCCGCCTGATCCTCCAGCGTGAAGAACTTCACCCCCTCGATCGAGACGTTCTCGGCGTCGTGGAAGGACGGGTTCTTTTCGGTCAGCACATGGGAGCCTGGAATCCATTCGATCGGCTTGTAGGCGCCGTTGACCGCGATGTTCTCCATCTTCACCCAGTCGTCGCCGTGTTCCTCGAGCACGTGCTGCGGCAGCGGATAGGCGGTGTAGTGGGTCAGCGCGCCCAGGAAGTACGGCGTGGCCCGCTCCAGCTCGATCTCCAGCGTGCGCTCATCGATCGCGCGCACGCCCAGCTGCGTGACATCCTCGATCTCGCCGGCGTTGATGCCTTCCGCGTTCTTGATCGGGTACTGCAGGTAGGCGTAGTCCGCCGCATTGGCGGGATCCATCAGCCGCCGTAGCGCGAACACGAAGTCATCGGCGGTCACCGGCTCGCCATCGCTCCAGGTCAGCCCCTCGCGCAGCGTGAAGGTATAGGTGATGCCGTCCTCGGAGATCTCCCAGCTCTCGGCCTGCCCGGGAATCGGCTCGGCCTGGATGTCCTCGGTGATCAGGCCTTCGAAGATGTCGCCGGCGATGCGGTTCTCCCAGTCGCCCGACAGCTGGTGCGGATCCATCGACGTCAGGTCGCCGCCGTTCTGCATGTTGAGCGTGCGGGCGTGCAGCGGCGTGGTGCCGATGGCGCACAGCGCGAGGGCTGTCACCAGCGCGAGGGGTCTGACGGACATCGATCGATGAACAAGCATGGAAGTCGCAGTCTCGGGTTCAGGGCCTGGTCCCGACCTTACGGCAGTGTGCCGCCCGGGCACAATCGGGCGTGCACATGCATCACACGCCTGCGCCTGCGCTCAGGCCGCACGCCCCCTGCCTGCCTGCTTGGAGCGATACATCGCCGCATCCGCGTACCGCAGCAGCTCATCCGCACTTCGCCCGTGCCGAGGGCAGTGAGCGATGCCGACGCTGGTACCGATCCGAAGCCGTTCGCCATCGATCTGGAACGCGGGGTCGAACGCCTCGATCAAGCGGTTCGCCACCGCGATCGTGCCCTGCCGGCTGTCCCGCTTGGGCACCAGCACGGCAAACTCGTCGCCGCCCATGCGCGCGAGCAGGTCATCCGGCCCCAGGCACGCGCTCAGCCGCGCGGAGATCTGCTGCAGCAACGTATCACCGGCCGCGTGTCCCATGCTGTCGTTGACGGCCTTGAAGCCGTCCAGGTCAAGGATCATCACCGCGCCGGTCTGGCCAACCTGTTCGGTGTCGGCGAGCCAATCGCTCAGTGCCTGTTCGAACCGACGCCGGTTGGGCAGGCCGGTGAGACTGTCGTGGTAGGCCTGGTGCGCCAGGGCGGCGGACAGCGCGTGGCGCTCGAGCGCGACCGAGAGCAGATCGACCACGGCGTCGCACAGCTCGGCCTCGGCATCGTCGAAATCGGGTTGGGCACGCCGGCGACTGATCAGCAGCGCGCCGATCACGCCCGCTTCGCGAATGATCGGCACGCATCGGGTCGAGCCGACTCCCATGCGCTTGCGCATGGCGTGAACACGCGGCGATTCGCGAGGATCTTCGTCGTGACGGCCGATCTGGCCCGGCTTGCCGGATGCGCAGCACCACCGCACGATCGACTCTTGCATCAGTGCGATCGGCGGAGCCTCGGAGCGAACCAGACCGGCCGGACCTTGGGTCCAGGCGGCATGCGGCTGCAGGGCACCGTCACCGTCCGCCAGGAACACGCCGGCTCGCGTGATGTCGATCGCCTCGAACAGGGCGTGGCAGACCGCGTCCAGATCCTCCTCGGGTTCATCGGTGGTCGACAGCAGGCGACCCAGACGCGTCAGCGCACGCACCCGCCGCAGCTCCGCCTTGGCCGCCGCCACGCGCTGGGCGTTGGCGATGGCGATCGATGCCAGCTCGGCGATCTTTTCCAGCAGCGCCAGCTCGTGCTGCAGGCGAGGACCGTCGGTGCTCGGCGGTGCGCTCACCGTGAGTAGCCCGGAGATGGCGTGCTCGCCCTTGAGCGGCAGCGAGACCACCTCGGTACCCGGAGCGCAGAACGGCCGGGTGGCCGGATGCTGGGCGCCATCGGCGATGTACAGCGTGCCCTTCAGTTCCCAGGCACGTCCGACCAAGCCCTCGCCTCGCGCCCGGGAGCGCCCGAGCGCCGCCTGCCGATCCGCCCCGACACCGGCCACAACGGTGAGGCGCTCGCCGCAGGGTTCGCACATCCACAGCCAAGCCTCGTCGGCGCCGGTGTGGGTCACCACCGCCTCGGCGATGCGCTCCAGCAGCGGCGTAAGCTCGTGCTCGACGACCAGCGTCTCGGTCAGCATCGTCATGACGTCGGCCAGCGCGCTGAGCTGCCCTTCGCGCACGGCCAGCGTCTTGTCGCGACCGGCGAGATTGCGCTGCAACGTCACCACGTCGCTGACGTCGCGCGATTGGATCAGCAGCGCCACAGGCTTGCCTTCGGCGTCGAGCAGGGGGGTGCGCACCGTGTCCGCATCGTGCACCGGCCCCGGACCGTAGCGGACGTTCCGTTCGCGACGGCTAGACGGCGTGCCCGCCGCGATCGCCGCATCGTCCAGCGCCCAGAATCCGGGATGGCCCGCGTCCGCATCGCCGAGCACCAGATGCGCGGGAATGCCGATCTCCAGGTCGTTGCGCCCGACGATGCGTGCGGCCGGCAGGCCGATCGAGTCGGCAAAGCGGCGATTCACGAACAGGTAACGGTGCTCGAGATTCTTGACGATGAACGTCGTGCGCTGCGCCTCGGCCAACTGGCGCAGCAGGGACATCGGATCGAGTGCGTCGAGCACGAGCGGCGGAGCCTTTTTGAGCGGGCGTCGAACAGGGGATCGGCCCGTGCGAACGATTCTTGACGGGGTGGGCAAGAACGGGTATCGCCGCTACTCCGATTGCTGGGCGAGCCAGACCAGGGATCGCTCCCTGTTCTGGACGAGAAGCTCGCTCAACTCCGAACAGCCGATTTGGATCGCCTTGCAATTGTCGAGGTCCCTGAACGCCTGGCGCCCCTTGAACTGAACTCGATGCACCAGGTCTTCGGCCAGCTCGCCGATTCGCGCCTGCGAACTGTCCGCAAGAGCGGCGCCTGACCGACCGATCGCTTCGAGCAGCTTCACCAGGAGCTCGTGAACCGTCTGATCGATCTCGAGATGCGCACCGATGACGCGCCGAGTGTGAGCTCCGTGATCCGACGCGTACTCCGAGCGCATGGAAGCGATCAGGAAATCGGAATAGATCGCCGAATCGACATAGCCTTCCAGGAACGACAGACGCGTGACGAGCTTGCCGATCAGCCGACCGTGATCGAGATAGAACCGGACGTCGGGCAGCTCCCGCACCCCACGGCTGACACCCATCACCTTCAACAGCTCGTCGACACCCTGCGAGAAGATGTGCGGCTTGTCCGAGCGGATCAGGGCAAGGTAGTGCGCGTGTCGAGAAAACACCGGAACGTCGGCTTCGTCGACGATGATCGGAAGCATGGTGTGCAGCGCCCGATCGCCATGCCGCCTCCGCGCAACGCCCAACTCCTGGTCCAGACGCTCCGAACCGGCGGAATCGATCGAGACGGTGTACACGAAGAAGTCCGTCGTGACGATCCGGGTGCGGATCGCCTCCGGTAAGGCGCTACCGGCTGGCTCCTCTCTCTGCCCGAGATCCAGCGCCAATCCATGCAGGCGCAAGGCGGTTGCCAATCGTCGGGCGATCGTCTGCTCGCTCGGCGAATGGGACAGGAATACCTTCTTCATCGCATCAGCTTGAACGGGCGGGCAACCCTCCCTACCGCCTCTGCCAAGCGGTTGCAACCGGCGTTGTGGCCGCGGACCTACCCGCACGCCCGCTCCAGCCGTTCCCAGTCGAATACCACCCCGATCCCCGCCTCGTCCGGTGCCACCACCCGGGCGCCCTCGACCACCAGCGGGCGCTGCGTGTAGCGCTCGATCGGAAACGCGTGCACCTCGATCAGTCCGGGATTCGACTGCGCAGCCACCAGACTCACGTGCAGCTCCTGCATGCCGTGACTGCAGACCGGCAGGGTCCGCTCGCGCGCCATCTCGGCCACCTGCAGCCAGCCGGTGATGCCGCAGCAGTTCGAGGCGTCCGGCTGGATGAACGACAGCTTGGCGCGTTCGAACGCGTGCCGGAACTCGTGACGGGTGTGCAGGTTCTCGCCCATCGCAAGCGGCATGCCGGTGACGTCGCTGATGCGCGCGTAACCATCGTAGTCGTCCGGCTCGATCGGCTCTTCGAACCACAGCAGGTCGAAGGGTGCGAAGGCGTTGGCCGCCTCGATCGCCCGCGGCACGCTCATCGCGTAGTTGGCGTCCACCATGAAGGCGACATCGTCACCGATCAGGGTGCGCACCGCCTCGATGCGACGCAGATCGTCCGCCAGTTTCGGCTGGCCGATCTTGATCTTGACGCCATCGAACCCGGCATCCAGGTAACCGCGCACGTTGTCGAGCAGGCGCTCGATCGGCAGGTTCAGGTCGATGCCGCCGCAATAGGCGCGGCAGCGATCGGATGCGCCGCCGGCCATCTTCCAAAGCGGCTGGCCCAGCCGGTGCCCGCGCAGGTCCCACAACGCGATGTCGATGGCCGAGATCGCAAAGCTTGCGATGCCGCCGCGGGCCACGTAATGCAGGTGCCACTGCATGGCCGCGTTCAGCCCCTCGACATCGCCGGCGTCGCGCCCTGTCAGCCACGGTGCCAGGTCGTGCTCGATCATCGCGGCGATCGCCCTGCCACCGCGCCCACCGGTGTAGGTGTAGCCGGTGCCCTGCGTGCCGTCGTCGAGCCGCACCGTCACGGTGATCAGTTCGAAGTGCGTGTGGTCCCCGTGCATGGCATCGCTGAGCACCTCGTCCAGCGGCACCGCCCAGCAGCGCACCGATACCGACGCGATCCGTCCGACCTCGGTCGACCGGTCGATCTTGTTGTCTGTCGCCTGCATCGCCACCGCCCCTGCCTCAGCGATACCAGAGCGTCGGCAACCACAACGCGAAGCCGGGCACGAACACGATCAGCATCAGCACCGCCACCAGCGGGATCAGGAACGGCATGGTGGCGGTGACGCAGCGCTCGAAGCGCACCCCGGACACCTGCGACAGCACGTACAGCACCATGCCGACCGGCGGCGTCAGCAGACCCAGCATCAGGTTCAGGATCAGGATGATGCCCAGGTGCACCGGGTCGATCCCCACCTGGGCGGCGATCGGCAGCAGCACCGGCACCAGGATGGTGATGGCGGCGATGGTTTCCATGAACAGCCCGATCGCCAGCACCATGACCATCATGATCAGCAACACCACGTTCTTGTTCTCGCTGATGCCGAGCAGGAAATCGGCCAGCGTCACGGCCACCTGGTTGGCGGTCAGGATGTAGGCGAAGATCGAGGCGGCAGCCACGATCATCAGAATGGCGGCCGAGGTCTCGATGGTGTCGATCGACACCCGCACCAGGTGACGCCAGCTCAGGCTGCGGTACACCACCAGCCCGAGGAACAGCGCGTACATCACGGCCGCCACCGCCGATTCGGTCGGCGTGAAGACGCCGGTGACGATGCCGCCGATGATGATCGCGGGCGTGAGCAGCGGCAGGAAGGCCACCTTGAAGGTCGACCACAGGCGCGACAGCCGGAACGCGGCATCGCGCGGGTAATTGCGTCGGCGCGAGTACCAGGCCACCATCAGCATCAGCGACACCGCCATCATCAGGCCCGGGATCAGGCCGGCGGCGAACAGCTCGCCGATCGATACCGAGGCCATGACGCCGTAGATGACCAGCGGCAGCGAGGGCGGAATGATCGGGCCGATGGTGGACGAGGCGGCGGTGATGCCGACGGAGAAATCCGAGTCGTAGCCGGCATCGCGCATGGCCTTGATCTCGATGGTGCCCAGTCCGCCCGCGTCGGCGACGGCCGCACCGGACATGCCGGCGAAGATCACGCTGGCGCCGACATTCACGTGCCCCAGCCCGCCGTGCATCCAGCCGACCAAGGCGCGCGCGAACGCGAAGATCTTGTTGGTGATGCCGGCGGTGTTCATCAGGTGGCCGGCCAGGATGAAGAACGGGATCGCCAGCAGCGGGAAGCTGTCGACGCCGTTGACCATGGTGTGGATCATCACCACCGGCGGCATGCCGTCGATGAGGATGTAGAGCAAGGAGGCACCGGCCAGCGCAACGGCGACCGGCACGCCGATGATCAGCAGGATCACCAGCGCTAGGAACATCAATCCGAGCGCCATGTCAGGCTCCCGCCATGTTGGTGGGGTCGAGCTTGGCAGCTGCCACCTCGGCCGCCGGCCGGCGAGCCAGCTTCACGATGTTCCACAGCGAAGTGGCGACCATCGCGAAGCAGGCCACCACCACCACCCAGTAGACGATGCCCTTGGGCAGATCGACGGAAATCATGCGCTGCGAGGAGGTGCGCTGCGCCAGGCCGATGCCGTACCAGCCGGCGAAGGCGAAGAACGCCGCGACGACCGATTCGACCGCCATCGACAGCGGCTTGATCGCCGCTGCCGGCAGGTACCGGTAGAAGAATTCCAGGTAGATGTGCGAGCCGCGGCGGATGCAGGTGATCGAGCCGATGAACGCCAGGAAGATCAGGAAGAAGCGGGCGATCTCCTCGGTCCAGCTCAGCGAATCGTTCAGCACGTAGCGGGTGAAGAACTGCAGGGCCACGATACCGAACAGCACCCAGAAGACGATCAGCACCGGGATGTCCGACCAGGGCACATCCGAGATGTCGTCGGAGACTTCCTCGACGTCGAGCGGGTCCGGCGATGTCGCATCGCCCTCCTTCGCAACACGTGTCATGTCGAACCCTCGGTGTTGACGGTGATGGGCCACCTGCGCCGGGTGCGAAGGTGGCCCGGTACGTGACGGCTACAGGTCTTCGATCGCCTGCAGGCGGTCGTAGATCTCCGTCGGCCACGGCATGTCCTCGCTCGCCAGATACGGGCTGACGGCCTCGATGAACGGCGCGCGATCGACCTCGTTGACATTCACGCCCTGCTCGCGGAACCACTCGGCCAGCGTGTTCTCGGCCTCGATGATCTGCGCGGTCGCATCATCCGCCGCGGCGCTCAGGATCTCCACCAGGATCTGCCGGTCCGCCTCGTCCATGCTGGCGAGGGTGGAACCTGCCGCGATCGTGGTCAACGAGTTGGTGATGTGTCCGGTGAGGTTGATGTCGCTCTGCACCTCGTAGAACTTCTTGGCCTGGATCGTCGGCAACGGGTTCTCCTGCGCATCGACCACGCCCTGCTGCAGCGCCAGGTAGACCTCGGCGAAGGCCATCGGCGTCGGGTTGGCGCCCACCGCCTCGGGGAACAGCACGAAGGCGGGTGCGTTCGGTACCCGGATCTTCAGATCCTTCATGTCGTCAGGGGTCAGCACGGGCTTGTTGGCGGTCACGTGACGCGCACCGTAGTAGGTCAGCGCCAGGATCTCGTTACCGGTCGCGTCCTTGTAGCCCTCGGACAGCTCCTTGAACAGATCGCTCTGGCGATAGGCCATGAAGTGATCGAGCCCACGCATCGTGAACGGAAAATCGCTGATGGCGATCGGGCCGTAGGCGTTCGAGGCGAAGCCGACACCGGTGTAGATGATGTCGACCGTGCCGAGCGACAGGCCCTCGTTGATGGCCGTCTCCTTGCCGAGCGAGGACGCCGGGAAGACGTCCATCTCGTAGCGCCCTTCGGTGCGCTCCGCAAGCTCCTCGGCTGCCTCCAGCATCACCGTGTGGTAGGGCTCGCCGACCTCGTAGACGTGCGCGAACTTGAGCGTCTTCGCATCGACCGCGCCGGCCGCGAAAGCGCCGGTGGCCGCGATGGCCGCAAGCAGGATCCTGATCTTCATGGTGGTCTCTCTCCTGGGTGTAGGTACGAGGTGTGCAAAACGGGTACGACCGGTGGACGGCACGTGCGTCGCGGAGCGCCACGCCCGGAAGGTCGGCGCCTCAGCGCCCCATCCAGCCGCCGTCCACGGTAACGATAGTGCCATGCATGTAATCCGACGCGCGGGATGCCAGGAATACGGCCGGCCCCTGGAAGTCCTCGGTCTCCCCCCAGCGGCCGGCCGGGATGCGGGTCAGGATCGCGTCGTGGCGAGCCTTGTCGTCCTGCAGGGCCTGGGTGTTGTCGGTGCGGATGTAGCCGGGGGCGATGGCGTTGACGTTGACCCCCTGGCCGGCCCATTCGTTGGCGAAGGCCATGGTGAGCTGCCCGATGCCGCCCTTGCTGGCGGCATAGCCCGGCACCGTGATGCCGCCCTGGAAGCTCAGCAACGAGGCGGTGAAGATCACCTTGCCGCTGCCACGCTCCACCATGCGGCGGCCCACCTCCCGGGTCAGGATGAACTGGGCGGACAGGTTCACCTCGATGACCTCGTCCCACAACTCGTCCGGGTGCTCCGCGGCCGGCGCACGGCGGATGGTGCCGGCATTGTTGATCAGGATGTCGATGACCGGGTGCGTTCGCTCCAGCCGCTGCGTGAAGGCGGTCAACGCGGCCCGATCGGAGAAGTCGCAGGCGTAGCCGGTGAACGACCGGCCCAGCGCCTCGACCGCACGTCCGACCTCGCTGCCCTCGCTCTCCAGGGTGGCACTCACGCCGATGATGCCGGCACCCGCCTCGGCGAGCCCCTCGGCCATCGCGCGGCCGATGCCACGCTTGCAACCGGTGACGAGCGCGGTCTTGCCGCTCAGATCGAAGGCATCGCGCAGGCTCATGCCATGTCTCCCGAACACTGGATGAGCGTCTTCATCGACCGGGGATTGCCGGCCAGTTCCTCGAAGGCGGACTGCAGCTCGGGCAGCGCCTTGACGCTGGTGACCAGACGTCGTGCCGCCTCGGTGTTCGCCGCCACGAAGCGGATCGCCGCGTCGTAGTCCTCGGGTTCGTAGACGCGCGCGCCCAGCATCTCGATCTCCTTCCAGAAGAACTGGAACAGGTCGACCGTCGGCTTGACGGCGTGAATGGCCACCATGACGATGCGCCCGCGCGTGGCGGTGACCGCGGTCATCAGGTCGACCCCCGGTTGGGTGCCCGACACCTCGAACACCACATCGCTGCCCTTGCCGCCGGTGGCCTGCATGATCGCCTCGGCCGCATCGCCCTGCGTGGGGTTCAGGGTGGCGAACCCGAAGGCGTCGGCCATCGCCAGGCGATGCTCGTTGACCTCGGAGACGGTGACGTTCGCACCGGCGCCCTGCGCCACCAGCGCCACCAGCATGCCGATCGGTCCACCGCCGATCACCAGCACATCCTCACCGGCCTCGACCCGGCCGCGACGAACATCGTGCGCGGCGACCGCCGCCGGCTCGATCAGCGCCGCCAGATCCAGCGGCAGGGTGTCCGGCACGGCGTGCAGCGTGTGCGCGGGCACGGTCCAGAAGCGCTGGAAGGCCCCGTCGGTGTCCAGCCCCAGGAAGGTGAGCTTCTGGCAGACGTGGCGCAGACCGCGCTGGCACGACGGGCACTCGCCGCACGCATCCAGCGGGCGCACCACGATGCGATCGCCGGGCTTCCAGTCGCTCACCCCGTCGCCGAGCGCCTCGACGGTGCCGGACATCTCGTGCCCGATGACCCGGTGATGGCCGATCCGCGGATCCATGTGGCCCAGGTAGACGTGCAGGTCGGTTCCGCAGATGCCGCAGAACGCCACCTCGATGCGGACCTGGCCCGCCGCGGGTTCGATCGGCTCGACCTGTTCGAGCGAGAACTGCTGGTTGCCGGTGTAGTAGACAGCTGGCTGTGCGCCTGTTGCGCTCATGGAGATGGCGTTCCTGAGGTGATGTGGACGGAGCAAGCCTGACGGGACTCGTGCACGGAACGCAAGGCTCCGGACACGCTGCCCGTTCAGGGAGAACGGGGTGTTGCAGTACGCGGCAGACGGCGTTTCGCGACGCGCATCTGCAGCAGGATCACCAGGAACAGGAAACCGCCACGGATGACCTCTTGCCAGTAGGCGCTCAGGCTGATGGTGCCACGCCCGTTCTCGAAGTTGAGGATGTTGAACACCAGGCCGAGCAGCAACGCCCCTGCAACGGTGGCGGTGATCGAGCCGGCCCCGCCGGTCAGCAACGTACCACCGACCACCACCGAAGCGATGGCCGACAGCTCCCAGCCGACGCCTTCCAGCGGCTGCCCGGCGCCGAATCCCGAGGCCAGGAATACGCCGGCAAGGCCTGCGCAGCCGCCGCTGAACAGGTAGGCGAACGCCTTGGCGCGCCCGACCTTCAAGCCCATCAGCGTGGAGGCTTCCTCGCCGCCGCCGATGGCCAGCAACGTACGCCCCAGCGAGGTGCGCTCGAGGATCACCCAGGCACCGAGCGCCACCAGCAGCACGATCAGGATGCTCCACGGCACCGTGCCGAAGGCCTTCTCCATGCCGAGCTTGGTGAAGTTGCTGCCCCAGTCCACCGAGATGGTCTGGGCACCGCTGATCACCAGCGAGCCACCCTTGGCGCCCAGCAGGGTGGCCAGCGTCGCGATGAACGGCGGCACGCGCAACACCAGGATGATGAAGGCGTTGATGCCACCGAAGGCGACGCCTGCCAGCACGCCACCGGGCAGCGCCACCTCGATACCGTACGGACTCAGGTAGGCGGCGCACACCGAGCTGAACGCCGCCACCGAACCGACCGACAGGTCGATGCCACCGGTGATGATCACCAGGCACATGCCGATCGCGATGAGGATGAACATCGCGTTGTAATTCAGGAACGAGGCGATGTTGTACGCACCGCCGAAGTTCTCGTAGCGAATCAGCCCGAAGCCGATCAGCGCGATCAGCGCCACGAACACGCCGAACGTCTGCCCGTTGCCGCGCAGTGCCGAACGCAGGTCGACGTCGAAGCCGGACGACGGCCCGGGCTCGCCACGTTGCGATGTCGCGCTCACTCTCGTCTCCCCTGCTGCAGTGCGACGGCGACGACGATGATCAGCGCCTTGGCTACCAGGGCGACCTCGTCCTCGATGCCGTTGGCCAGCAGCGTGTACTTGACCAGCTGGATGATCACGGCCCCCAGCAAGGCGCCCATCACTGGAGCACGTCCACCCTGCAGCAGCGCGCCGCCGACCACGGCGGCGGCGATCGCGTCCAGCTCCATCAGGTTGCCGTTCCGCGCCGCGTCCGAGGCCGAATTGATGGCCACCACGATCAGCCCGGCGATACCGGACAGGAAGGCGCACACCATGTAGACGCCGATCTTCACGCGCCGCACCGGCACCCCGGACAGGGCCGCGGCGCGCTCGTTGCCGCCCACCGCCAGCAAATGCCGCCCATGGATGGTGCGATTGACCACCCAGAACACCAGCCCGGCGATCAGCAGCGCCAACCAGCCCTGGAACGGCAGCCCGAGAATCCGGCCGGTGCCCAGGTAACTGAACTCGGGGTTGGAGAAGGTCTGCAGGTTGCCGTTGGTCAGCACCTGCGCGATGCCGCGCCCGGAGATGAACAGGATCAGCGTGGCGATGATCGGCTGCACGCGCAGCACGCTGATCATGACGCCGTTGAATGCGCCGCACGCCATCGCGGCGATCAGCGGCAGCACGAAGGCGGCCACCAGGCCGAGCATCGGGTAGGCGATGCCGAATTCGGAACCGAAGATCAGCGGCGCCAGCGCACCGGCCAGCGCCATGACCGCACCGACCGACAGGTCGATGCCGCCCGTGGCGATCACCAGCGTCATGCCCACCGCCACGATGGCGATGGTGGCGACCTGACTGATGTTCACGAACAAGGTCTGCAGTTGCAGGAAGTTCGGGGTCACCAGCACGTTCACGAGCAGCAGTGCCGCCAGTGCGAACAGCGTGCCGTGGCGTGCGAGCGCGGAACGCCAGGCCAGGCGCACGGAGGTGCGCGGTGCATCGACCGTTGCCGCTCGCGCCTCGCTCACGCCGCCACTCCGTCCACGTGCGCGATCGCGCTCACCAGTCGCTCCTCGGTGATGCCCGGATTGCTCATGCGACCGACCGACACGCCGTCCTGCATCACAACGATATGGTCGGCGCCTTCCACCAGCTCCTCGAATTCGGAGGAGATGAGCAGCACGCCGACGCCGCGTTCGACGTGTTCACGGATGATCGCCTGGATCTCGAACTTCGCACCGACGTCCACGCCCCGCGTCGGCTCGTCCAGGATCAGCAGTTTCGGGTGAATCGCCAGCCAGCGAGCCAGCAGCACCTTCTGCTGATTGCCACCGGAGAGCTCCCGGATCGGCTGGTCCATGCTCGAGGTCTTGATGCCGAGCGCCTCGATGAATCGCCCGACCAGTTCGCGCTCCTCGTCCTGGCGGATGCGCCCGGCACGCGTCAGTGCGGGCAACAAAGCCAGCGTCAGGTTTTCGCGCACCGACATGTGCGGCACGATGCCCTCGGCCTTGCGGTCCTCGGTCAGGAAGCCGATGCCGGCGGCGATGGCTTCTGCCGGCGTGGTGGGCGGGGCGTCCTGGCCGGTGAAGGAGAGGCTGCCGGCGCGCAGCGCATCGGCACCGAACACCGCGCGCGCCGCCTCGGTGCGCCCGGAACCGAGCAGCCCGCCCAGGCCGACGATCTCGCCGGCGCGTACCGACAGGTCGAGATGGCTCAGGCGCGGGCCGGTGGCCAGCCCCACCGCCTCGAACACCAGCTCGCCGGCATCGGCCGATCCACCCCCCAGTTCGGTCATGCCGGCGGACTCGATCTCGGCGATGTCGCGACCGAGCATGGCGGAGATCAATACAGGCTTGGATACTTCGTCGATGGCCCGATCGGCCACCGTCGCTCCGTCTCGCATGACCGTCACACGATCGCAGATCGCGAACAGCTCGTCGAGAAAATGCGAGACGTACAGCACCGATGTGCCGGCAGCCTGCAGGCGCCTGACCACCGAGAACAGCACCTGCACCTCGCGCTCGTCGAGCGAGGAGGTGGGTTCGTCCATGATCACCAGTCGCGCCTCCAGCGATACCGCCCGTGCGATCGCCACCAGCTGCTGGATGGCGGTGGAGTACTCGCCCAGCGGCGCCCGCACGTCGATATCGATGCCGAAGCCGGTCAGGATCGTGCGCGTGCGCGCATGAGCCGCGCGCCAATCGATGGTGTTGAAGCGAGTGCGCGGCTCGTAGCCGAGGGTGACGTTCTCGGTCACGCTCCGAAGCGGCACCAATGTCAGCTCCTGGTAGATGGTGGAGATACCGGCGGCCTGCGCTTCGCGCGGCGAGCCGATGTGCAGCGGCCGGCCGCAGAAGAAGACCTCGCCGGCATCCCGGACGTAGACACCGGTCAGGATCTTGATCAGCGTGGACTTGCCGGCGCCGTTCTGACCGATCAGGCCGTGCACCTGGCCGGCACCGATGGCGAGCGACGCGCCGTCCAGCGCCTTCGCGCCGGCGAAGGACTTGCCGATGCCTTGCATCGACAACAACGGCTCGTCGCTCGCAGCCATCAATAGGCCTCGTCGATATGGTCGGCGGCATTCTCGGCGGTGAAGATGCGATCCTCGACCTGCACCCACGGCTCGATGGTCTCGCCGTCGGCGTATCGCTTCATCACATCGCAGGCCACGGGCCCGAAGAACGGCGAGGACTCCACTGTCACCCCCATCTTGCCGTCGATGATGGCCTGCAACGCATCGCGGGTACCGTCGATCGAGACGATCAGCACGTCCTCGCCGGGCGTGCGGCCGGCCAGCTCGAGCGCCTGGATCGCACCGATCGCCATTTCGTCATTGTGCGCGTAGACGATGTTGACGTCCGGGTGCGCCTGCAGCAGCGTCTCCATCACCTGGCGGCCCAGGTCGCGCGCGAAGTCGCCGGACTGCGAGGCGACGATCTGCATGTTGTCATGCTCCGCCATCACGTCGTCGAATCCCTTCCTGCGGTCATTGGCGGGCGAGGAACCGGTGGTGCCTTCCAGCTCGACGATCACGCCCTGCTCGCCCTCGAAGTTCTCTAGCGTCCATTCGGCCACGCGCCGTCCCTGATCGATGAAGTCGGAGCCGAGGAACGCCACGAAGTCGCGTCCGGCGACGGCCACGTCCGGATCGACCGAGCGGTCGACCAGGAAGGTCGGGATGCCGGCGGCACGCGCCTTCATGACCGCCGGAATCAACGGCTTTTCCTCACGCGGCGGCAGGAACAGCACATCGATGCCCTGTGCGATCATCGAGTCGACGTCGGCGACCTGCTTGGCCGCTGAGCCTGCCGCATCGGTGGTGATCAGGTCCCAACCACAGGACTCGGCGGTATCGATGAAGGATTTCGTCTCGGCGATGCGCCAGGGGTTGTTGCTCTCCATCTGGGCGAAGCCGACCTTGTAGCGCTCCTTTTGCTCGAGCGGCGGTAGCTCCTGGGCCCGGGCCATCGAGGTGGCGGTCGCGGCACCGATCGCCAGCGCGATGCCGATGCCCGCCAAGGTGTGCAGCGGGGCGCGTGCGAAGGTTCGTCGTTTCATGCGGTATTTCTCCTGTTCGTGTCGGTCGTGGTCGTTCGGGTCGTGCACCGGAGCCGGGTTCAGGCCCAGTTGAGGTACATCGTCTGCTTCCTGAGATAACCCTCGAAGCCGTGCTGTCCGTCCTCGCCACCCAGGCCGGAGTGCTTCCAGCCGGTGTGAAAACCCTGCACCTGCTCGCCGATGCCGCGGTTGATGTACAGCTCGCCGAAGTCGAGCGCCTGCGCCGCTTGCATGATGCGGCGCTGGTCGGCGGTGTACACGTAGGCGGACAGGCCGTACTCGGTGCGGTTGGCGTAGTCGATCGCCTGTTCCAGCGAGTCGACGGCCATCAGCGGTACCACCGGGCCGAAGATCTCCTGCTGCATCAGCGGCGAGGCGTTGTCGTCGACCGACACCACCGTCGGTGCGTACCAGTGACCCTTCGCGTACTCACCGTCGTTCAACGGACCACCCTCGAGCAGCACCTCGGCGCCGGCGGTGATGCCCTGCTCGACGATGGCGACAATCTTCTCGACCTCGCCGCCGCTGATCTTCGGACCCAGGTCGGGCGACGTCATCGGATCGGCGATGCCGAGCGCCCGGGTGCGTTCGACGAAACGCTCGGTGAACTCGTCGGCGATCGAGCGATGCAGGTACATCCGCTCGTTGCAGGTGCACACCTGACCGCAGTTGGCGAAGCGTGCCGTCACCGCCGAGCTCACCGCCAGTTCCAGATCGGCATCGTCCATGACGATCAGCGGCGCCTTGCCACCGAGTTCCAGCCGGATCACCTTCAACCCCTTCGCCCCGGCGGCGTAGATTTCCTGCCCCGCTCGCGTGCTGCCGGTCATGGTGATCAGATCGGTCAGCGGGCTCTCCACCAGTGCCTGTCCGACCACGCGACCCCGCCCGGTCAGCACGTTGAACAGACCGGACGGGAAGCCGACACGATCGGCCAGGGCCGCCAGCTCCAGTCCGGACAGCGGCGTGAACTCGTGCGACAGCAGCACGAAGGCGTTCCCGGCCACCAGCGCGGGGCCGAGCTTGCGTGCCGCCAGTGCCAGCGGATAGTTCCAGGCGGTGAGCCCGACCACCACGCCGTGCGGCACGCGCCGGATGTGAATCTCCTCGTCGACGTGGTCGGACGGGAAGATGTCGCCGCGGATGCGCCGCGCGTTCTCGGCCGCGTAGCGCAGGAAGTTCTCGGCCGCCCCCACCTCGCCGCGGGCCTGGTCGAGCGGCTTGCCCTGCTCGGCGACCAGGATGAGTGCGAGCCGCTCGGCATCGGTGCCCACCGCATCGGCCAGCCTGGACACCAGCCTGCCACGCTCGATCGGCGGTACGCGTGCCCACGCCTGCCCGGCACGACGTGCCGCTTCGAGCGCGCGCTGCGCATCGTCCGCCGATCCCTCGACGATCGTGGCCAGGACGCGCTCGTTCGCCGGATTCTCGACCTCGATGCGTTCGTGCCGGTCGGCACCTACCCAGGCACCATCGATGTACATCGGCCGTGCTGAGCCTTCGCCACCGGCTTGCAAGGACAGATCGGTCACACGAAGCACTCCCGTTTGTCGACTCATTTGGTCGGACCATCCTGATGATACAAGCGACTGACCACGCAGGTCAATTGCCCGTCAATGCACTTGTGTCGTCACGGCCTGAAACCGAGTCCTGCATCCGCAACCGCCCGGCCTTCTGCCGCAGCAATTGCCCGCTCTGACGATGAGCGGACAGGCGATCGACGATGACCGCGGCCAGCAGCACACCGCCGCGCACGATGTCGTAGAGGTAGGGAGAGGCATTCAACAGGTTTAGCCCGTTGTCGATCAGCACCAGGAACACCGCCCCCAGCACGCTGCCCACCAAGGTGCCGGAGCCGCCCGTGAGGCGCGTACCGCCCAGCACCACCGCGGCGATCACCGTGAACTCGATACCGATGCCGATGCCCGACTGCAGCCCGCCGACCCGGGCCAGCAGCACCAGCGCCGCGATGCCGGTGACGAAGCCGCCGATCGCGTAGACCGCCACCGTCACCCGATCCACCGGCAGGCTGCTTTCGCGCGCCGAACGGGTCGAGCTGCCGATGGCGCGGGCGTACACCCCGAGGCGGGTACGGGACAACGCGTAGAGTCCTGCCAGGAACACCACCGTCATCAACAGGATCGGAACCGGTATGCCCGCCAGCTCGCCGTTTCCCAGGAAACCGACATCGCGCGACACCGGTATGTTCTGCGCCTCGGTGAGGTGGATCGCCATGCCGCGGTAGATCGAGTAGGTGGCCAGCGTGGTGATCAGCGGCGAGAGGCGAAAGCGCACCACCAGCAGCCCGTTGATCGCCCCGAGCACGGTCGCGCACAGCATCGAGGCCGCGAACGCCAGCGCGAACGAGCCGGTCTCGAGCATCAGTTTCGCGAACAGCGCCGAGGTGAAGAACAGGATCGCCCCGACCGAGATGTCGATGCCGGCGGTCAGGATGATGAAGGTCATGCCGACCGCCATGATCGCGGTGACGCTGGCCTGGATCAGGATCGACTCGAGATTCGAGAACGTCAGGAAGACCGGCGAGATGAACGACAGCAGCGTGCCGAGCGCGACGGTCGCCGCGGCCACCGCGAGCCACTTCTGGCGGCCGATGCGACGAGCGAGCGGGTTGCGGCTCATGGGGCGGCACCGGTGGCGAGCGAGATGATGTTCACCGAATCGAAGTCGGCACGGGCGAATTCACCGACGATCCGCCCCTTGCGCATCACCGCGATGCGGTGCGCGATGCCGAGCAGCTCGGGCAGGTCGGAAGAGACCACGATCACCGCGGTGCCGGCGCGCGCCAGCTCAACGATGCGGGTGTGGATGTCGAACTTCGCGCCGATGTCCACCCCCTTGGTGGGCTCGTCGAGCAGGCATGCCCGCGGCTCGGTGGCGAGCCAGCGCCCCAGCAGCACCTTCTGCTGGTTGCCGCCGCTCAGATCCGCCACGCGGCTTTCCACGTGCGGCACCGAGATCGCCAGGCGCTCGACGATCCGCAGCGCCTCGACACGCTCGCCCCGGAAGCCGAAGCCCGGCAGCCAGCGCCTGACGAAGCGCAGGATGCCGGCCGCCGACAGGTTCTCGCGCACCGGACGGTTCAGGAACAGTCCGTGGGTGCGTCGGTCCTCGGGCAGGTAGCAGACCCCGCGCGACATCATCGTCGCCACGTTCAGCGGCACCACCGGCTCGCCGCCGACCGACACCGTGCCGCGGCACGGACGCAGCCCGAAGATCGCCTCGGCCAGCTCGGTGCGACCGGCACCCATCAGCCCGGCGATGCCGAGGATCTCGCCACGCGCCACGCGCAGCGATACCTGCGCGAAATCATCCGAGTCGAGCGAATCCAGCCGGATCGCCTCGTCGTCGGTCGGTGCGGCGAGCTCGCGGTGCGTCTCGTCGATGCTGCGGCCCACCATCAGATGCTCCAGCTCGCCACGCGCGACGCCTGCCAGCGACCCGGTGCCCACCTGATGACCGTCGCGCAGGCAGACGAAGGAGTCGCTGACCCGGTAGATCTCGTCCATGAAGTGCGAGATGAAGATCATCGCCACCCCGCGCGCCTTGAGCCGCTGCATGATCTCGAACAGCTTCTCTCGCTCGGGCGCGGTCAGCGAGGTGGTGGGTTCGTCCAGGATCAGCAATCGGTCGGCCGACAGCAGCGCCTTGGCGATCTCGACGATCTGCTGCTGACCGGCTCCCAACGACTCGACGATGGCGAACGGATCGATCTCGATGCCCAGGAATTCGAGCTGCTCGCACGCCGTGCGCTCGGCGGCTGCCCAGTCGATGCGGGCGGCGTGGCCCGGCAGGGCCTGGATGCACAGGTTCTCGGTGACCGACAGACTCGGGAACAGACTGAGCTCCTGGTGCACCGCGGCGACCCCGTGCGCCTGGGGCTGGATGCGCTGCACCGCCACGCCATCGACCAAGACCTGCCCGGCACTCGGCTCGAGCAGGCCGCACAGCATGTTCTTGGTGGTCGACTTGCCGGCGCCGTTCTCGCCGACCAGCGCCACGATCTCGCCGGCCCGCACGTCGAAATCCAGCCCGTCCACGACGCGCTTGCCGGCGAACTGCTTGGTCAGGCCACGCACCGAGAAGACCGCGGTCACGTGCGTCGCCGCCCGAACGTCATGGCCAGCCAGGTACCGACGAAGATCAGCACGCCCTGCACGATCAACTGGTCGTAGAACGGGATGCCGATCAGGTTCAGGCCGTTGAACAGGATGGCCAGCAAGGCGACGCCGAGCACCGTGCGCCCGATCGATCCCTCGCCCCCGTTCATGTCGGTACCACCCAGCACCACCGCGCCGATGATGATCAGCAGCAGGGTGTCGCCGACGCCGGGTATCGCGTTGCCCAGGTTGGCGATGCTGACGAATCCGGCCAGGCCACCGAGCAGACCGGACAGCGCGTAGACGCCGAACTCCACTCGCGACACCCGGATACCCGAATAGCGGGCCGCGGCGCGGTTGCTGCCGACCAGCATGACGTGACGGCCCCAGGTGGTGAAGCTCAGCAGCCAGACGAACAGCGCCACCACCAGCAATGCGATCCAGGTGATCGCCGGCACGCCGAGCACCGTGACGAACCCCAGGTCCAGCAGCGCGTACGGCGTGCCCTTGACCGCCACGCCCTGCGACAGCACGAAGGCGACGCCCCGCGCGATCAGCTGCGTGGCCATGGTGGTGATGAACGGGGTCAGGCCCAGCACCCCGATCAGCACGCCGTTCAGGCAACCGAAGCCCGCCCCCACCGCCAGCGCCGTCAGCACGCCCAGCACGATGCTGTCGGTGGCGGCCATCACCAGGCCGGCGATCACCGCGCTGGCGCTGATCACGGTGGCGATCGACAGGTCGATGCCACCGGTCAGGAACACCAGCGTCATGCCGACGGCGGCGATCAGCACCACCGAATTGGCGCCGAGCATGGCCTCGACGTTGCCGAGCTTCAGGAAGAACGGCGACACGGTGGAGAAGGCGACCAGCAGCAGCGCGATGATCGCCACCGCCGGGTACCGTCCGGCGTTCGACAGGAAGCCTGGCGGGACGAGTCGTCTCGTGTCGTCTCGTGTCGTCACGTATCGTCCCGCGTCGTTTCAGGGGCGGCGGATCCGATGGCGTCCCTGCCGTCAGCTCGACGCCGGGGAGCCAGGAGTCACCGGGCGCCCCAGATGTCGTCCTTGCTCGCCTCGATGGTGTCGGTGGTGTAGAACGCCCCCGGAATCACGTTGACCCGCTCGACCTCTTCACCGTCGAGCAGGGAGGTGGCCAGCGACACCGCGGTACGGCCGGTGGTGTCCAGGTCCATGACCACGATGCCGTCGGCCGTGCCCGACACGGTGGCCCGGTAGCCGTCGGGACTGCCGTTGATGCCGGTCACCACGACATGGCCCTCCTCACCCGCCGGCTTGAGCTTGCCCAGATCGGTCAGTACCGTCTCGATGGCCGGGATCTGCGTATCGGTCGCGGCGAACACGCCGGCGATGTCCGGATTAGCCTGGAAGGCGTTCTGGGTGGCCGACAGCGCGCGAGCCGAGTCCCAGTCGGTGGGCGCCTGGATGATCTCCAGGTCCGGCAGCGCCGCCATCGCCTCGTTGAAGCCCTTGCTGCGATCGATGCCGTTCTGATCGTTCAGCGCGCCGAGCAGTTCCAGCACCACGATCGGCCCGTCCCGGCCGGACAACGCCTCGGCCATGTACTGACCGGCCTCGCGCCCGTCCGCCAGCGAATCCGGACCGACGAACGCGGCGACGACGCGGCTGTCGGGCAGGTCGCGATCGTAGGCGACGACCGGAATGTCGGCGCGACCCGCCGCGATCAGTGCGCGCTCGATGGTGTTCTGATCGACCGCGCAGACCAGTATCGCGTCCACCTCCTGGGTGATCAGCGACTGGATCTGGGCATTCTGCGCCTGTGCATCCCCGTCGGCCACCACCTCGACCAGCTCGTAGCCGCGCTCGGCCGCCTCCGCCTTGATCGCGTTGTTGACACCGACCCGGCTCTCGAACAGCTGGTCGACCGACAAGCCGATCTTGATGCCGTCCTGCGCCAGCACCGGCGTGGCGGCGGTGGCCAGGGTCAGCGCAGCGGCAACCAGGGCGGTGGTGAACGGGGTCTTTCTCATGGGGCGAATCTCTTTAGCGGTGACGAACGGATCGCGCGGGCCGGCATGGCGGCCGAGCGAAGGCGCGCAGGGGCCTGGATGGCGCAAGCCGGGCGTCGGAAACCCGGCATCGCGTTACGGAGCCACACTGCACAAGTCATGTTCCGAAACCAAATATATCACGCGATAGCAGTTTAGATGGACCAAACTTGCTTCGAAGGGCGCTGGATCCGATTCGTTTCCCGCGCGGACGGGAAGGGTCATCTCCGCTGGCGCATCTGGTCAGGCCAGATGCTTCGGTATGCTGGGCAGACACGGACGCATCCAGCAGCAGCGAACCGCAACCCCCTATGTCAGACCCGAGTACCCGTACCGCCCCGGCACCGAACAGCGCTGCCGCTGATTCCGAGACCGGCTCCGGAATCGACGCGCAGGAGGTCGATGAACGGGCATCGGCACGGATCATCCGGTATCTCGAGGGGCAGATCCTGTCGGGCGCACTCGCCGACCGCAGCCCGCTGCCGGCGGAGCGGGACCTGGTCAAGCAATTCGGCACCAGCCGGGCCGTGGTGCGCGAGGCGATCACCACGCTGGGCCATCGCGGCCTGATCGAGAACCGTCCCCGATTCAGACCGCGGGCCAGGAAACCCGGCATAGAGTCGGCGTTCGCCGCGGTAGGCAGCATCGTCGAACACCTGCTCGGTGACGAACGCGGTGTGCGAAACCTCTACGAATCACGCCTGTTCATGGAGCGCGCGCTGGTTCGAGAGGCGGCCCTGCGCGCCAGGAAGCAGGACATTGACGAGCTGCGCGCGGCACTCGTCGCGAACGAGGCGACCATCGCCGACTCCGACGCGTTCTACCGGACCGACATCGCCTTTCACGGCGTGCTCTACCGCATCCCCAGGAATCCGATCTTCCCGGCCGTGCACACGGCCTACACCGCGTGGCTGGCACCGCAGTGGGAGCGCATGCCGCGCTCGCCCGAGCGCAACGCGATGAACCACGGCAGCCATGCGGAAATCGTGGCGCGCATCATCGATCGCGATGCCGACGGGGCGGAACTTGCCCTGCAGCGGCACCTGGACGCTGCCTGGGAATACGTGCGGGTGACCTTCGAGCGCGATGCCGAATCCACCGCGACTCCCGAGGCACCATGAGCCGGACCTTCGATCACATCGTCATCGGCGGTGGCTCGGCCGGCTGCGTGGCAGCGGCGCGCCTGGCGCGCAGCGGTGCGCGAACGCTGCTGCTGGAAGCCGGTTTCTCTAACCGTCACCCGCTGCTCGACATGCCGCCCGGCATCTTCAAGCTGATCAACGGCTCGCGCTTCATGCGCTACCACCACACCGAGCCGCAGCCGCACCTGGACGGCCGGGTGCACGACATCCCGCAGGGCAACGTGCTCGGTGGCGGCTCGTCGGTCAATGCGCAGGTCTACATGCGCGGGCGCCCGTCGGACTACGATGGCTGGCAGGCAGCGCTGCAGGGCAACAACGACACTGTCGGCTGGAGCTGGGCCGATGTGCTGCCGCACTTTCGCGTCATGGAGGGCAACGAGCGCCTGCAGGACGAGCGCCACGGTGCCGACGGTCCGCTGCTGGTCTCCGACCCCGGTCACGTGAACGAGGTGTCGCGCTGGTTCGTCGAGGCGGTGCAGCGCCTGGGAGAACCCCTGACGACCGATTTCAACGGTGAGAACCAGCGCGGCGTCGGCTTCTATCAGTTCATGAATCGTGCGGGAAGGCGCTGTTCGGCCGCCTACTCGCACATCGCCCCGCTGGAGGGCGACCCGAACCTGGTCGTCCGCCTGCGCTCGGCGGTGCAGCGCATCGTGGTGGAGAACGGCCGGGCGTGCGCGGTGGTGTACCGCGACAAGCTGGGGGGCGAACACACCGTGCACACCGATGGCGAGATCGTGCTGAGCAGCGGTTCGCTGGTGACGCCGAAGCTGCTGATGCTGTCCGGCATCGGGGACCCTGCACAGCTGGCCGAGCACGGTATCGCCTGTACCGCCGATCTGCCGGGCGTGGGCCAGAACCTGATCGATCATCCGGAGGTTCCGATGACCGCGCTGGCCAATGGCCGCTACGGCTACCACCGTCAGGGCGATGGCTGGCGCATGATCAAGAACGGACTGCAGCTGAAGCTGTTCGGCTCCGGACCGGTCACGTCCGCCGGCGTGGAGGCCGGCGCGTTCGTGAACCCTGCGGATCCGGACGCACCGCCCAGCGTGCAGGCCTTCTGCGTACCGGTGGTCTATCTGGACCGCGATGCGATCGGCCTGGTCGAGAACGACTACGGGATGACCATCACCACCGTGGTGGTCAGGCCGAAGTCGCGCGGCCAGGTGCGCCTGGCCAGCGGCGACCCCGCGGCCATGCCACGCGTATCGCCCAACCTGCTCGCCCACGAGGACGACATGCGCACCATGATCGCCGGGCAGCGCTTCTTCCTGCGCGCGTTGCGCGAGGCGCCGCTGGCGCAGCGCATCCGACGCATCGCGATCCCTGTGGACGGGGCCGACGACGATGCCACGCTGCGCGCACACTGCAAGCGCTTCGTGAAGACCAACTACCATCCTTGCGGTACCGCGCGCATGGGCCGTGACGGCGATCCGATGGCGGTTCTGGATGCGAAGCTGCGCGTGCGCGGTGTGGAAGGGCTGCGGGTGTGCGACCTGTCGGCGGTACCGGACATCGTCGCCGGCAACACCAACGCCTGCGCGATGATGCTGGGGGATCGGTGTGCGGACCTGGTGATCGGTGCTGCTACCGAATGAACCCGCACGGCCGGGGGAGGCGCTTCGAGCCTTGCGAAGTGCGCGAGAGCGCGGCAAGGCCGGCCGAGGTCGGTTGCCGAGATGCCTCGACTGGATCGGACGTCACGCAGCCGGCGATCGCCGTTTCGGTTCTATCAGGTCCCACGGGTTGCCACATACGTCCCGGAACACGGCGACGTTGCCGAAGGGCTCGTGACGCGGCATCTCGTCGAAATGCACCCCCGCCGTCGAGAAGCGTGCGTGATCGCGTGCAAGATCATCGGTTTCCAGGAACAGCCACACCCGCCCGCCCCCTTGGCGGCCGACCGCTGCGCGTTCTTCCACCGAGCTGGCCCGGGCAAGCAGCGGACGCGGACCGCCACCGGAGCGCGGATCATCCGCCATCCGCGCGACGTCCGCCGCATCATCGGGTTCGAACGCACGCAACACGAGGCGAGGCGTGCGCAGGATGCCGGATGAATGTGCGTCGGACACGCTGATTACCTGCTGCGGCGCCCTGAGAGGACTCTCGGAACCACTATATATCCGGTCCGTGAGGACGAGCGAGGATGCCGGAAGCTGCTCAGACCGCCAGGTGGGAGACGGGATCGAAGAAGTGCAACTGCGAGGTGTCCAGCGCCACCTCGATCCGGTCGCCGACCCGCGCTCGGGTGAGCGCGGAAAACCGTCCGGTACAACGACTGGTCTCGCGCCCGCCGAGCTTGTCGAGCGCGTCAGGGTCGCCGCTGTCGATCGGGGCTGCATCGATCGGAAAATGCACCAGCGTCTCCGCCCCCAGCGCTTCGCGCACCGCCACCGTGGCGTGCAACCGTCGGTCGGCGGGGTGCTCGGGCACCAGCGAGGCATCCTCCAGGTGTTCGGGCCGAAAACCCACCACCAGCGGCTGGTCGGCCAGCGCCGCCAGCGCGGGCCGCCGCTCGATCACCGCATCCGGCAACCCCAGTGACTGATCGCCGAGCCTGATGCGCCAGCCACCGCCGTGAGCGCGGTGCAACGTGCCTTCGCACAGGTTCATCGACGGCGAGCCGATGAAGGCGGCCACGAACACGTTGTCCGGGTGCGCGTACAGCGCCTCCGGCGGGGCGACCTGCTGCAGCACGCCGTGCTTGATCACCGCCACGCGGTGGCCCATCGTCATCGCCTCGATCTGGTCGTGGGTGACGTAGAAGGTGGTGACGCCCAGGTCCTTCTGGATGCCGGCGATGTCGGCCCGCATCTGCACGCGCAGCTTGGCGTCCAGATTGGACAGCGGCTCGTCCATCAGGAACAGCGACGGCTTTCGCACGATGGCCCGGCCCATCGCCACACGCTGACGCTGGCCCCCGGACAGCTGGCCGGGCTTCTTGCCGAGCTGCTCCATCAGCTCCAGGATCGAGGCGGCGCGCTGCACCTGCCGCTCGCGCTCGTCCGGCGCCATCCTGCGGATCTTCAGCGGAAAGCCGACGTTCTGGCGCACCGTCATCTGCGGATACAGCGCGTAGTTCTGGAACACCATCGCCACGTCCCGATCCTTCGGAGGCAGATCGTTGATCTGCCGGTCGCCGACGAACAGCTCGCCTTCGGAGATGTCCTCCAGTCCGGCGATCATCCTCAGGGCGGTGGACTTGCCGCAGCCCGACGGTCCGACCAGCACCAGGAACTCGCCATCGGCAAGGTCCAGGCTCAGCCCGTCCACGGCTCGAAAGCCGTTGTCGTACCGCTTGCCGATCCTGTCCAGCCTGGCAGTCGCCATGCGTCGTGCTCCGAAGAGGGTGAAGGTGCCGATCAGCTCTTGACCGCACCGGCGGTCAGGCTGCTGATCAGGTAGCGCTGCAGGAACAGGAAGAACACCATCAGCGGGATGGTGGAATAGATCGAGGCGGCCATCAGCTCGTTCCACTCGATCTTGTATTGACCGATCAGCTGACCGATGCCCACCGGCAACGTCTTCTGCTCTTCGGTGTTGGTCAGGATCAGCGCGAACAGGTACTCGTTCCAGCCGGTGATGAACGCGTACACGGCGGTCGCCACCATGCCGGGCAGTGCCAACGGCAGGATCACCGTGAAGAAGGTGCGCACCGAACCGCAGCCGTCGATAGCGGCGGCCTCGTCCAGCTCGGTGGGAATGCTGCGGAAGTAGCCGTACATCATCCAGGTGCAGAACGGAATCGTGAACGAGACATAGGTGACGATCAGGCCGAGCTTGGAGTCCAGCAACCCGGCCGTCTTCAGGATCTGGAAGTACGGGATCACCAGCATCACCGAGGGGAACATCTGCGACAGCAGCAGGAAGGCCAGGAAGGCGCCGCGCCCGCCGAAGCGAAAGCGCGACAACCCGTACCCTGCCAGCGTGGAGAAGGCGAGCGATATGGTCGTGGCACAGATCACGATCACCAGGCTGTTCCTGATGTAGGCGGCGAACGGATAGTCCTGGAAGACGCTCCTGAACGCTGCCAGCGTCGGCTCCTCGGGCCAAAGCAGCAGTGGATCGCGAAACAGCTCGGTCTCGTTCTTCAACGAGGTGGACAACATCCAGAACACCGGCAACAGCACGATCGCGCAGGCCAGCAGCAGCAGCGGGTAGAACAGCGGATGGGCCCCGCCAATGGCGTTGCTAGGCTTGCTCATCGGGGACCAGGCGCCGGTAGGCGATCGCGAAGGCGACGCAGATGAACAGCACGATGACCGCCATCGCCGAGGCGCGACCGAAATCGAAGCTCTGGAAGGCGGTGCGGTAGATGTCGATGCTCACCACGTTGGTGGCATCCACGGGGCCACCCTTGGTCATCAGCCACACGATGGTGAAGTGCTTGAACCACCAGACGAATTCCAGGATCACCGCCACGCCGAGGATCGGTGCCAGACCCGGCAGCGAGACGTAGCGGAACTGCTCGAAGCGTCCCGCCCCGTCCAGCGCGGCCGCCTCGTAGCGATCTTGCGGGATCGACTGGAGCCCTGCCAGCGCCAGCAGCATCACCAGCGGATAGCCCTTCCAGATCGCCGCCCCCACCACCGCCACGAACGCCCAGGTCGGGTCGTCCAGCCAGGCGACCTGGGTGGAGATCAGTCCGACGCTGCGCAGGATGTGGTTCAGCAGCCCGAAGATCGGGTCGAAGATCCAGCGAAAGATCAGCGCCACCACCACTTCCGGGAACAGCCAGGGCAGGATCAGGATCGCCCGGAACAGCAGTCGCATGCGGATCTGCGCGGCCAGCACCACGGCCAGCGTGACGCCCACCAGCACGTGCCCGCCGACCACCAGGATCGCGTACAGCGCGGTGATGAACAGGCTCTTCAGAAAGCCCGGATCGCTCAGGCTCTGCACGAAGTAGGTCAGCCCGACGAAGTCCCAGCGGTTCAGCAGGTTGGTGCGGAACAGGCTGATGTAGATGCCGTAGGCGAGCGGGTAGACCACCAGCAGCGTCATCACCATCATCGCCGGCGAGACGAACGCAAGGCCGGTGCGCGAGCGCGCCACCGCCGCCTGCGAACGCTTGCGGGCGGGCGCCGGTGGCGGCAGCGGTGCGGTGGTGCTCACGTGACCGGCAGGCCCGACGGTACGCTCTTCGGGGTCAGCGGTTGTTGGAGATCAGCCGTTCGGTCTGCGCGGCCGCATCCTTCGCGGCATCCTCGGCCGACTTCTGGCCGATGATCACGGCCTGGTAGTTGTCTCCGGCCACGCTGAACAGGTCCGGATAGAAGCGCGCGTTGGGCACCTGATAGCCGTACTCGGCCGCCTCGATGAAGCCCTCGAGTTCCGGTCGGGCGATCTGCGGATCCTCCAACGCGTCGAGTCGCGTCGGCAGGCGGCCGGTGGCCAGGTTCCACGCCACCTGGTTGTCCTTGTTCAGCACGAACTTGATGTACTCGGCCGCCAGTTCCTTCTGATCGCTGTCCGAAGCGACCGCCCAGCCGAACATGCCCAGGTTGATGTCGGGCTCCACGCCCTCCACCGAAGGCAGCAGGGAGCCTGCGAGCTTGCCGGCCATGTCCGGGTTCTGGTCGAGCACCGCGCCGATGGTGTGCGGACCGGTGATCATCATCGCCGCCTTGTCGCTGGCGATCAGCGACACCGCCTCGCCATAGCTGGTCTGCAGCGGTCCCGGTGGAACCGAACCGTCGGCGACGACATCGCCGTAGAGCTGGAACGCGGCCTGCGCTTCGGGCGTGCCGAATCCGGTCGTCCAGCCGTCACCGTCGGCGGTCAGTTCCTCGGCCCCGTGCGCGCGCAGCACCAGGAAGAAGCGCCCCGCACCCGAGCCGTTGTTCGAACCGACCATGGCGAATCCCCAGCGATCGATCTGGCCGTCGCCGTCGGTGTCGACGGTGAGTGCCTTCGCCACCTCGCGAAATTCCTCCCAGTTCGTCGGCGGCTCGATACCCGCCTCCTCGAACACGTCGCGCCGGTACAGCAAGGTGTTCGGGATCGTGAACCAGGGGGCGAACTGATGATCGCCCTCGATCACCGATTGCGCCAGCGGTCCCTTGGCGAAGCCCTCGAAGTAGTCGGCGCCGAGCACCTCCTGCATGTCGGCCACGATGCCCAGGTCGTGGGCCTGCGCCATGAACTCGGGCGAGTTGATGAACACGTCCGGCATCTCGCCGCTGATGGCCAGCGCATTGGTCTTGGCGTACAGCTCGTTGGCCGGCACACCGATGAACTCGATCGTGACGTCGGGGTTCTCCGCCATGAACGCATCGGCATAGCCCTGCTCCGCACGGCCCTCGGGGCCTTCCACGATGGTGGACGAGAGCACCGAGAGGGTGGTGGGTTCATCGGCCGCGTGGGCGCAGGCGACCACACCGAGGCTCAGCAGGGCCGTGCTCAGGATCGACAACTTCATGCTCGTTCTCCCAGGATCCGGTTGGACATGCAATGGAACATCACTCGTTCCGATTCAAATAGTACACGATTGCTGTTGTTTAGCACACTATATCGGACGAAGATCGAGTGTCTCGGCGCCATGGGCCCCATCCTTTCGCCAGAACGCTCGTGGCGGGCTCACTCCCTCCATGGAGTGCGCCAGCAGCGTCGTGCTCGCGTATCGTTCCGCGCTGTACCGCCGTGCGCGGTGACCACGACCGACGGAGCCCTGCCTGCCAGGACCTCGACGGCGCGAGCGTGCGGAGAGCGACGATGGCGAAGCGGGATGACGAGGGGCGCGGCGCGTCGCTGTACGAGCTGATGATGGATGACATCGCGAACGGCGTGCTTGCCGGGGGCGAGCGGCTGAAGGTGGCGAAGCTGGCCGAGCGTTACGGTGTGAGCACCAGTCCGGTGCGCGAGGTGTTGCGCCAGCTGCAAGGCGAAGGCTTCGTGGAGTTCAGCCCGAATCGCGGCGCCACCGTGCGCCAGGCGGATGCGCAGACGCTGATCGAGCTGTTCGAGCTGCTGCAACTGCTCGAGCCCTATTTCGTCAACTGGTTCGTCGAGGTGGTGCAGCCGGACGACCTGGCCGCGCTGGAGGAGATCCAGGCCCGCCTGGCCAGGACGCCGGCCACGCAGCGTGCCGAATTCAGCCGCGTGGATACCGAGTTCCACGGCTACATGTACGAGCGCCATCACAACCGCCGCGCCGTGGAAGTGTGGCGACGACAGAAACGCGCGCTCAACGTCTTCTCGCTGCCGATCGGCGTCGGGCGCGAGCAGGCGATCATGCGCGAGCATCGGGAGCTGCTCGATGCGCTCGCGGCCCGCGACGCCGTGGCGGCCGCCGAGGTAATCGCCCGACACGTCGCAGGCTCGGGTGATCACATGGCGCAGCAGCTGCGCCGGCTTGCCTCGACCGGAACCGGGCCAGGTGCGCGCCCTACCAGTTCGTGACCGACCCGTCGGTGCGAACCAGGTGCGGCGGCTCGTAGTCCACCGGCGGCGAGGCGCGTAGCGCCGATTCGTCGATCTCGACGCCGAGTCCCGGCGCATCGTCGACCAGGTACACCGATCCGCGCATCCGCACCTGGCGCACGAAGATCGACTCGTCGTGAAAGCCCAGCGATTCGGTCGGTGCCTGGCGCGTCTCCAGCCAGCTGAAGTTCGGCACCGCCGCCCCGAGGTGGACCGAGGCCGCCGTGCACACCGGACCCAACGGGTTGTGCGGCATCAGGTCGATGTAATGTCGCTCGCACCACCCCGCCACCTTCATCGCCTCGGTGAAGCCGCCGATGTTGCACAGGTCCAGGCGCAGGTATTGGGTGAGCCCCTGTTCGATGTAGGGCGCGGCCGCCCACTTCGACGAGAATTCCTCGCCGATCGCGAACGGCACGTCGGTCATCGTGCGCAGGCTGGCGTAGGCCTCGGGCGTCTCGTGGCGAATCGGCTCCTCGAGAAAATCCAGCGTGCCGCGCGGCATGCGCTGGCAGAAGCTGGCCGCCTCCGCCACCGACAGCCGATGGTGGTAGTCGATGCCCAGCGCCACCGCTGCACCCACCGCCTCGCGAGTCTTCACCAACGCCTCGGCGGTGGCGGCAAGGCTTGCCCGCGGGTCGTAGAGCCGTTCGCTGGAATGTCCGGCGGGCATCACGCGCACGCAGTCCCAGCCGAGCGCGATCAGCGCACGGACCTGCTCGATCGATTCGGGCACATCGCACTCCACCGAGGTCGATGCGAACGAGGGGACGACGTCGCGCTGCCGCCCGCCCAGCAACTGGTGGACCGGCACGCCGAGCGATTTGCCCACCAGGTCGTACAGGGCGATGTCGAGCGCTGACTGGGCCGCGGTGAGCACCCGCCCGCCCTCGAAGTACTGGCTGCGGTAGACCTCCTGCCAGATGCGTCCGATGCGGCGGGCATCCTGACCGATCAGGAACGGCGTGATGCACTCCAGCGCACCGCAGACCGCGCGCTCGCGTCCGGACAACCCCGATTCGCCCCACCCCACCAGGCCGTCGTCGGTGGTGATCTTGACCAGCAGCTGATTGCGCTTGCCCACCGCGGCGGTGATCGGCTCGATCTCGGCGATACGCAGCTCGGGGTTCGACATGACGAGGCGGCTCATGAATCGGTTGGGGAACAGGGGCGTGACGCGTTCAAAGCTCAACGGCATCGGATAATGCACCAAATAGACCCTATCGTGTATTGTCGGTTCCCGGTCGATCGTCATCCACGTGGAGGTTATCCAGCCCATGCCCATCTCACCGATGTCCCGCCTCTTGCGCACCGGCGCCGTGGCCCTGTTCGCCTTCACCGGCGCCGCTCAGGCGGTAACGCTCGAGGTCACCGCCTGGAAGGGCAACGATGCCGAGCCGGCCGCCCTGCCCGAGCTGATCGAACGCTTCGAGGCGGCCAACCCCGACATCACGATCGACTTTTCGTACATCAGCCGCACCGATACCGACATCGTGCTGCCGCCGCGCCTGCAAGGTGGCGACGCGCCGGACGTGATGATGGCGGACATGCCGCTGGTGAAGGTCTGGGGGGATGCAGGCCTGCTCGCACCGCTGGACAAGGGCGACTGGTTCGACCGGCTCGATCCCGCCGTGAAGGCGGCCGTCACGACCGGCGACGAGGTGTTCATCATGCCGCTGGAGGTCATCGGCATGGGCAACTTCGTGAACATGGCGCTGCTGCGCGACGTCGGCATCGACACCGCGCCCACCACCATCGATCAGCTGAAGGTCACCTGCACCGCCCTGTCCCAAGCCGGCGTCAAGCCGATGATCTTCGCCGGTGGCTTCTCGGCCCCGTTGTTCGCGATCGCGAACGGCCTGGAGCACGACCCGTCCGCCGCCCCCGCCCTGGGCACCGAGGACACGAGCTTCGAACAGAACCAGGCATTCATCGACACGCTGTCGCTGTTCCCCGAGTTGGCCGACGCCGGCTGTTTCGACCCGGAAATACAAGCCGGCGTGGACCCCTGGTCCACCGCACTGGCCGAGTTCAAGGCCGGCAACTTCGCGATGATGCCGCAGGGCGCCTGGAACATTCGCGACTTCGCCTCCGTCGAAGGGCTCGATTTCGTGTTCGCCCCGATCCCGTCGGCCAACGACACCGGTGTGGCGCTGGACCTGTTCGGTGTCGGTTGGGTGATCAGCTCGCAGAGCGAACAGGCGGAGGCGGCGAAGGCCTTCGTGGACTTCTTCACCGTCGAGCAGAACCTGCAGGCGCTGCTCGAGGCGGAGTCGGCCTACAGCCCGTTCACCGGCGGCGCCAGCGGAATGTCGGCGCGGGCCGCCCCTTATGACGAGGCCCGCACGGCAGGCGCGACGATCCAGTTTCCGTTCGGCGTGCTGCACTGGCCCAAGCCGCTCGAGGCGGAGATCTTCGACAGCCTGACCGGCTACCTGCTCGACCTGGAGCAGGACCCCGCCGATGTGCTGTCGCGCTGGGACGAGATCATCGAGGACCAGTATTAGGCGCCCGGCCCCGCACCCATCCGATTCGACCGGAGCGCACGATGGGGAAGTACCGCATCTTCCTGTTCACCGTACCGGCGATCCTGGTGCTGGGAATCTTCTTCGTCTACCCGATCGCGTTGTCACTGCGCCTGAGCTTCACCGACTTCACCGGTGTCGGCATCCCCAAGGATGTCGGCTGGAAGAACTACGAGCGCATCTTCACCCGCTCGCGTTACCTGGACGCGCTGGGCGTGACATTGCTGTTCACGCTGATCGTGGTCACGATTCAGACCGCGCTGGGGCTGCTGTTCGCGGCCCTGCTGCACCGCCTGCCGGCGGTTCGCAACCTGTGCCGGGCCGCCTTGTTCATGCCGGCGATGATGTCCTTCGTCATCGTCGGTTACGTCTGGCAGTTCATTTACTCGCCGTTCGACGGCGGCCTCAACGCCCTGTTCGCAAGCCTGGGACTCGGCGCCCTGCAGCACAACTGGATCGGCGACCCGCACACCGCGCTGTACGCGTTGGCCTTTGCGCACATCTGGATGTTCCTCGGCTACACCACGGCGATCTTCCTGGCCGGCTACGCCGCCATTCCACAGGAGTTCGACGAGGCCGCCCGGCTGGAGGGCACCAGCGGCTGGCAGCGCTTTCGCCACATCGAGATTCCGCTGCTGGCACCGAGCTTCACGATCAACATCGTGCTGTCCACCATCGGCACGCTGAAGACGTTCGAGCTGCCGTTCATCATGACGCGTGGCGGACCCGATGGCGCGACGCGCACGCTGAGCCTGCACATCATCGATTCGCTGTTCGGAAAATACAAGTTCGGCTTCGCCAGCGCCTTGTCGATCGTGATGCTGATTCTCGTCATCGTCATCACCCTGGCACAGAACCGCGTGCTGCGGGCACGTGAGGAGCGCGCCCGGTGAGCGTCGGCGTGAGCCGTCGTGCTCGCCTGGTGCGTCTGCTGCTGTCGGCACTGGCCTTGTCGCTGGTCGCGGTGATCCTGCTGCCGGTGGCCTACATGGTCATGATGTCGTTCAAGACCGGCACCGAGATCGTGCAGGACCCCCTCGGGCTGCCCGGCAGCTTCTACCTGGGCAACTATGCCAATGCGCTGTCGAAGATGGGCTACGCCCGCAGCGTGCTCAACTCGGTCGGCATCACGCTGTCGGTGGCGGTGCTGGTCTCGTTCATCGGTGCGCTGGCCGCCTACCCGCTCGCGCGGCGCACCAACCGGCTGTCGCGTGCCCTGGTGATGCTGACCGCCCTGGGCCTGGCCACCCCGAATTTCGTCACCATCACCCCGATCTACGTGATCTTTCGCGACATCGGCCTGTTGGACACCTACCTGGGGCTGGTGCTCGCCTTCACCGCGCTGAACCTGCCACTGGCGGTCTTCTTCTACACCGGCTTCATCGGCAGCATCCCGGTGGACCTGGACGAGGCGGCGAAGCTGGACAACTGCTCGGACTTCCAGATCTTCTTCCATGTGATCCGTCCGTTGCTGGGCCCGGCCACCGCCACCCTGTCGCTGTTCGTCATGCTCATGGTCTGGAACGACTTCACCTACCCGCTGCTGTTGCTCACCGACGAGGACAAGTTCACGGTCATGATCAGCGTGTACCGCTTCGTCGGCAATCACAACCTGTCACCCGAGGACCTGTTCCCGGCCGCCGTGCTCGGATCGCTGCCGTTGCTGCTGCTGTTCATCGTCTTCCAGCGCCGTATCGTCTCCGGTGTCACGGCCGGCGCGGTCAAGTAGCGCGTGGCGGCCTTGCTCACCGATCGGGTGGTACTGGTGACCGGCGCCGGCGCGGGCATCGGCCGTGGCGTGGTCGAGGCGTGCCGGGCGGCCGGCGCGCGGGTGCTGGTCGGCACGCTGGAGCAGAACGCCTCGTTCGAAGACCCGGGCGTGGAGTGCGAGACGGTCGACGTGGGCGATCCCGAGGCCATCGAGCGCTGGGTGCGACGCGCGCACCGGCATCACGGCCGCATCGACGGGCTGGTGGCCAACGCCGGCATCACCGTGCAGGTCCCGTTCCTGGACGCCACGCTCGACGATCTGGAGCGGCTGTGGCGGATCAACCAGCGCGGGGCGTACCTGTGCGCGCAGGCGGTCGCTCGGCGGATGGTCGCCGACCGGCGTCCCGGCGCCATCGTCGCCATCGCCTCCAACCATGCGCGCGCCTCCGACGCCGGCTACGAGATGTATGCCGCCACCAAGGCGGCCATCGTGGCGATGTGCCGGGCGATGGCGTGGAGCCTCGGCGATCACGGCATTCGCGTCAACTCGCTGAGCCCCGGGCTGACAAGCACCGAAACGGTCTCCGGGGTCGCTGCCGATCCGGCCTTGGAGGCGGTGTTCAAGGCCTGGCACGCCACCGGGCGCTACAACACCGTTCGCGAGGTTGGCGAGTGTGCCGCGTTCCTGCTCTCGGACGCCTCGTCGTCGATCAGCGGTGCGGATCTGCTGGCCGATCAGGGCATGAGCGCTCGACTGGCGAATTTCCCGTGACGGAATCACCTTCCGGCAACCAGGCGTGAATCGACCATGACCTCGCCCGACAACGCTGTCCGGTTGTTCCACGACGCCTGCGACGAACTCGGCGAAGGCCCGCACTGGCACGCCCGCGAACAGTGCCTGCTGCGGGTCGACATCCTCGCTCGGGCCATCCACCGCCTCGATGCCTACGGCAACCCCGGTCCCTCCCTGCGGTTGGGCGAACCGGTGAGCGCTGTGGTGCCATGCCGCGCTGGTGGCCTGCTCGCCGCCACCGCGTCGGACATCCGCATCCTGCACGACTCGGGCGAACAGCAGACGCTGACCAGCCCCGAAGCCGACCGGCCGGACAACCGCTTCAACGACGGCAAGTGCGATGCGCGCGGGCGCTTCTGGGTCGGCTCGATGGCCAATGACGGTACGCCGGGCGCCGGTGCGCTGTGGAGGGTGGATGCCGACGGGCGCGCGACGCGAATGATCGACGGTGTGGACATCGCCAACGGGCTGGGCTGGAGTCCGGACGGCGAGCGCTTCTATTTCACCGACAGCGGCACGGCCACCGTTCATGTCTACGCGTTCGATCTGGACGCGGGGGAACTCGGCGAGCGACGAACGTTCGCAAAGCTTGCCGATGGCGGCGCGCCGGACGGCCTCGCGGTCGATGCCGACGGGTTCGTGTGGAGCGCGATCTGGGACGGCGGGCGCGTGCTGCGCTTCGACCCGGACGGCCGGCTGGAGCGCAGCGTCGCGCTGCCCGTGCCACGCCCGACCAGCTGCACCTTCGGCGGCAGTGATGGCCGGACCCTCTACATCACCAGCGCGCGCGTCGGGCTGTCGAGCGCGGCGCTGGCGCGCGCACCCCGTTCTGGCAGCGTGTTCGCATTGGATGCACCGGTGACCGGCGCGCCGGAAGCGCTGTTCGGTGGTGATTCACCCACGCCCGTGACGAAATGAATCGAGCGTCCCGGGCCCTTGCCGGACTGCCCGCTCAGTCGCCGAGCAGCCACTCCAGCACCGCCCTCACCTGATCCTCGTTGATCAGCGTAGGCGCATGACCGACCTCGTCGAACTCGACCGCCTGACAGTGCGGACCGGAGTTGCGCATGCGCTGCAGCGTCTGGCTCGACAGGATGTCCGAGGCGGCGCCACGCAGCACCAGCACGGGCACATCGATCGCCTCCCAGGCAGGCCACAACGTGGGCGGATCGCCTTGATCGGCATGAATCCCCTTGGCGATGGCCGGATCGTAGTGCGCGGTCAGTCCACCGCCCGCGGCGTCGATGAAGTAGTGCTCGGACAGGCAACGGAAGGCGGCATCATCGTGACGCCCGAAGCTTGCCATGGTGCGACGCAGGCTGGCCTCGGCGGCGTCGAAGTCGGCGTGCACCCGGGTGTCGCCGACGTAGCCGCGAATGCGCTCCAGACCGGCCGGATCGATCTCGGGGCCGATATCGTTGATCACCATTCGCTCGATGGGATGCCCGGGCAGGCTGGCCAGCACCAGCGAGACCAGCCCACCCAGCGAGGTGCCGATCCAGTCGACTCGGTCCGTGTCCAGGCGGGCGATCAGGGTGACGCAGTCGGTCAGGTACTGGCCGACCTGGTACTGGCGCGGATCCGACAACCGGGCGGAGCGGCCTCGACCGGCCAGATCCGGACACACGACCCGATAGCCGGAGGCGGCCAGCCGACGTGCCAGCGTGTCGAAATCGCGGCCGTTGCGGGTCAGCCCGTGCACGCACACCGCGGTGCGCCCGTTGATCCGGTCCGGCGCCGGCGCCCACTCGTGATAAGCCATCCGGTGCAACCCGCCCGGGTGCGCGCAGGTCACGCTGCGCGTGACGGGTGCGGGCGGGTGATCGGCGGTCGGCGTCATGCCGCATGATGCGCCGCCGGGGGGCTCGCGTCACCCGTCGTGTGCGGCAAATCGCTCGTGCGGGGATTGACCGTAATACGCGCTCAACACCGTGTAAACCTGCGGCCAGGCACTCGACAGCCGCACCGGATCGGTGAAGAAGCTTTCGCTGGCGACCGCGAAGAACTCGCCCGGATCCTCGAGCGCATAGGGATCGATGACACCGTCAAGTCCCTGGGACTCGGTCGCCTCCAACGCGTCGAACGCGGCTTGAAAGACCGACGGCCAGCGTTCCCGCAACCGCGCATCGGCGATCGCCGGAAAGCCGTTGATGGCGCCGTTGCCCGCATCCAGCACGTGCGCGAACTCGTGCACCACGACGTTGAAGCCGGCACCGGGCCGCTCCACGTCGTCGCGTGCCAGGATCACCGGGCCCTCCTGCCACGCCTCGCCGGCCAGCAGCGCCTCGCGCTCGTGCGCCACCCCGTCCTCGTCGGTCCAACGCTGCGTGACGCGAAAGCCACTCGGGTACAGCACCAGCTCGCGCACCGCCCGAAACGCCGCCAGCCCTGCCGGTAGACCGATCAGCAACGCGCAGGCCTCGCCGGCCACGCGCGTGCGCAGCACCGGATCGGGCTCGAACCCCCGCGCCCCCACCATCCGGCAGCGGTGCAGGAAGCCGCCCGCCAATTCCCGCACCGCGGCACGCTGCGCATCGTGCAGGGCGCCCAGCAACACGCTGTCGGCGAGCACCGCCAGCCACACCGGCTCGGGGATCGGTGCTGGCGCACGAAACGCCTGTCGGAGACGCTCGAACACGCCTACGCTGCGTCGGCGGCGCCACGCACCGGCATCGACTACCGGCGCGGCTCGGGCAAGGCGTCCACCAAGGCCTGCAACTCGCCCTCGACCGCCAGCAGCTGCTCGGCATCGTCGCTGCGCGCCACCAGCTCCACCCGCGAGCGCCCGTCCAGTCGGCCCGGATAGCTGCCGATGTCGACCGCGGGATAGCGTGCCTGCAACGCGCGCAGCGGCGCCGCGATCGCGCTTTCGCCCCGGTCGAACACCGCGACCGAGACGCTGCCCACGCGCGCACCGCTCGGCAAGGTCTCGTACACCCCGTCGAGCATGCCGCGCACGATGCTAGGCACCCCGGCCATCACCAGCACGTTGGCCAGCCGAAACCCCGGTGCCGCCGACACCGGATTGTCGATCAGCGTGGCACCCACCGGGATGCGCGCCATGCGCAGCGTGTCCTCGTCGAGCGTGTAGCCGCGCCGATCGGCATAGGCCTGCAGGCGCCGGCGCGCCTCGGCGTGCAGCTCGACCGGCACGCCCACCGCGGCGGCCACCGCATCGGCGGTGATGTCGTCATGGGTCGGACCGATGCCGCCGGTGGTGAACAGCAGATCGTGACCGGCGCGCAGCTCGTTGACCGCGGCCACGATCGTCTCGTGCTCGTCGGCGATGACGCGCGCCTGCCTCAGCCGGATGCCACGCTCGACCAGCCGGGTGCCGATGTATTGCAAGTTGGCGTCCTGGGTGCGACCGCTCAGCAGCTCGCTGCCGATCAACAGGATCGCCGCCGTCGGTGCTGACGTGGGCGGCGAAGTCGAGGCGCAAGTGGTTGCCGATGCGGGTGCCTGCCCGTTCATGCCGAGCGAGCCTCGGTGGTGGTGTCCAGGCGAAGCGTGCACACCGGTCCCTCGGGACGGAAGAAGCCGTAACCGTTGGCGCCCAGTTCCAGCCGATCGTCGGCAAGGCGTGCGAACTCGCTCGGCCCGTCGGGCGTCGCCACCAGATCGGTGTGCAGCGTGCACGCCCGCGCGGACAGGTTGAACACGCACAGCAGGCGCTCGTCGTCGACGTGTCGCTCGAAGGCCAGTACCGGCTCGTCCACCTCGATGAAGCGGGTGGCTCCGCGCAGCAGAGCGGCGCTGCCGCCTCGCCATTGCAACAGCCGGCGGTAGCCTTCGAGCACCGAACCCTGACGCCCCTGCTGCGCGGCCACGTTGCGCACCCGCTGCGCCGCCTTGACCGGCAACCACGGGCGTGCGCTCGAGAAACCGCCCTGCTCGCCGTCGTCCCAGACCATCGGTGTGCGGCAGCCGTCGCGCCCGGCCCACTCGGGCCAGAAGCGGATGGCCGGCGGGTCGGTCAGCTCGTCGAACGCCATGACGGTCTCGCTCTGGCCGAGCTCCTCGCCCTGGTACAGCCCGATCGAGCCTTGAAAGCTGATCAGCATCGCCAGGCACTGGCGGGCGAAGCGCTCGGGGTCGTCGCCGGCGTGCGCCTGCCAGCGCGACACGTGGCGCACCACGTCATGGTTGGAGAAGCTCCAGCTGGGCCAGCCATCGGGAGCGGCATCGAAGAAGCCCTGCAAGGTGTCGCGAAAGTGCGCGGCCGAGTACGCCGGGTCGAGCAGCTCGAACGAGTAGGCCATGTGCAGCCGATCGTCGCCGCGGGTGTAGTCGGCCATGGTCTGGATGCTGCGGTACTCGTCGCCGACCTCGCCGATCAGCACCCGATCCGCGTACCCGTCGCACAGCGAGCGCAGGCGTTGCAGGAAGGCGATGTTCTCCGGTTGCGTCTTGTCGTGCCGGTGCGCCTGGGCCGCGTAGGGATTGATCAGGTGCTGCCCGGCGGCACGCGGCTCGGGCGGGTTGTCGCGCAGCTGCGCGTCGTGCACGTAGAAGTTCACCGTGTCCAGCCGGAAGCCGTCCACGCCACGTTCGAGCCAGAAGCGCACCGTGTCCAGCAGCGCATCCTGCACCGCCGGCTGGTGGAAGTTCAGATCCGGCTGGCCGATCAGGAAGTTGTGCAGGTAGTACTGCTGGCGGCGCGGCTCCCACTCCCAGGCGCTGCCACCGAAGTTGCTCCACCAGTTGTTCGGCGGGGTGCCGTCAGGCTTCGCCTCGGCCCACACGTACCAGTCCGCCCGCGGGTTGTCGCGAGAGGCGCGGCTTTCGATGAACCAGGGGTGGGCCGCGGCGGTGTGGCTGAGCACCTGGTCGATCACCACCTTGAGCCCCAGCTCGTGGGCGGTGCCCACCAGGGTGTCGAAGTCGGCGAGCGTGCCGAACAGCGGATCGATGTCGGTGTAGTCCGCCACGTCGTAGCCCATGTCCTGCATCGGCGAGACGAACACCGGCGACAGCCAGATCGCATCCACGCCCAGCCCCGCCACGTACGGCAGGCGGCGCGTGATGCCGGGCAGGTCGCCCACGCCGTCACCGTCATCGTCCTGGAAGGAGCGCGGGTAGATCTGATAGATCGACGCGCCCCGCCACCATTCGTTCATCGTCGACCCGCTCGCTCCTCGATTGCGTGCGCAGTCTACCGGCCTTGCGCTACCCTGCCGCGGATGCCGAACATCGATACCCTGCTGAACGCCTTCATCACCCTGCTGGTGACGGTGGACCCGATCGGCAACGCGCCGCTGTTCCTGGGCCTGACGGCGGGACTGGCGGCGGCGCAGCGACGCCGCATCGCGGTGCGCGCCAGCGTCATCGCCTTCTTCATCCTGACGCTGTTCGCGCTGAGCGGCACCGCGGTGCTGGACGCGATGGGCATCACCATCGATGCGTTCCGGGTGGCCGGCGGCCTGCTGCTGTTCTTCACCGCATTCGAGATGATCTACGGCGGGCGCCAGGAGCGCCGCGAGCAGACCTCCGACACCGCCGCCGCCGAGCAGAGCGCCGATATCGCGGTGTTCCCGCTGGCGATCCCGCTGATCGCGGGACCCGGCACGATATCCGCGGCGATCCTGCTGGCCTCCGAGTTCACCGCCGGCAACCCGGCAGGCTCCGGCTACTGGATCGGCATGACCGTGCTGATCGCCCTGATCGGCTTCATGATGGCGCTGACCGTGGCGGTGCTGTTCGCCGCCGAGGCATTGGACAAGTACTTGGGCCACACCGCCCGGCTGGTGATCACCCGCCTGCTGGGCGTGCTGCTGGCCGCGCTGTCGGTGCAGTTCGTGGCGGACGGGGCGCGGGCGCTGGCGTCGGCCTGAGCCTTGGCCTGAGCCTTGGCCTGAGCCACGGCGGACCGGGTCCGGGCCGGACCGGGTCCGGACGCGTCGAGCCGGATCGGTCGGCCGTGCCCGGGCGTTGCAGCGCCTGTTCCTTGCAATGCACTGGGCCTGCGTTAGCCGTAGCGGTAGTCTTCGTCCGCGAGAGGCCGTCCGCGTGCAACCGGACGACCGCGTTTCGGTTGCACCGCCTTCGGAGCCGCACCCGCGACGTTCCCGCACGCCACCTGGCGCGCGCCGTCGGAACCGTACCGCCATGCTCGGACACCTGCCGCTCAACGCACTGATCGCCTTCGAGGCGGCCGCGCGCCATCAGAGCTTCAAGCGCGCCGCCGCCGAGCTGCACGTCACTCCGGCGGCGATCAGCCAGCAGATCCGTTCGCTGGAAGATCTGCTGGGCGTCACCCTGTTTCACCGACTGCCGCGCGGACTGGCCCTGACGCCGGTCGCCGAGGCCAGTCTGCCGCTGCTTCGCCAGGGTTTCGGACAGATCACCGATGCGGTGGGACGCATGCGCGGCGCGGTGCGCAGCAACGGCCTGAACGTGTGGATGGCGCCCTCGTTCGCCGCGAAGTGGATGGTGCCGCGGCTGAAGGGATTCACCGAACAGTACCCGGACATCGTCACCAGCATCACCGCCGCGCCCGAACTGATGGATCGCGGTGATGGCGCCACCGCGTTCCCGGCAAGCGCCCTGCGCGAGCACGATGTCGATGTCGCCATCCGCTTCGGGCGCGGCGTGTACCCGGGCTGCCGGGTCGAGAAGCTGATGCCGGCGGTCGCCTTGCCGCTGTGCAGCCCGGCGCTGCTCGCGCAGGCCGAGCACCCGCTGCGACACCCGCGCGACCTGGCGCACCACACGCTACTTCACGATGACACGCCCTACGAAGGCCGCCCGGACTGGGACACCTGGCTGGAGGCGGCCGGCATCGAGGGCGTGGACGCCTCGCGCGGCATTCGCTTCAACCATGTGTCGCTGGCACTGGACGCGGCCGCCGAGGGACAGGGCGTGGTGCTGAGCATCGGGCAGCTGGCCTCGTCCGACCTGGCCGCCGGGCGCCTGGTGGTGCCGTTCAGGCGACAAGTTCCACTGGACTACGCCTACTACCTGATCAGCCTGGAGGACTCGACCAACCGGGAGAACGTGGATGCCTTTCGCAGCTGGCTGATGAGCGAGGCCAGCGCGGTGGGCGATCTGCCCCCGGGATCCGACGCCACGGCCGGCAAGCCCGGACACGGCTCGTTCGGCGATTCCGCCAGCTCGGCGTCCAGCACCGGCCGGGTGGCCTGAGGCCTCCGCTTCAGGAAGCCAAGGTCCGCGGATCCGGCAGGGCAGCCGCCCCCCCGCGCGCATTGACCCGATCCGCCGCCTCGGCCAGAGCGGCCAGCGTGCCGTCGTCCAGCGGCATGCGCCGGACGCGCGCGGCCCGGCTGCCTCGCTCGGTGTCGCCCGGCATCAGCACACCGCCCAGCGCCTCGCCGATCTCGTCGCTCTTGGCCGACTGCACCCAGTCGATGAAGGCGCTGGCCTCGCGCTCGAAGCTGGCCTGCGTGCCGAGCCGCTCCGGATCGAACAGCAGGGTCATCATGTTGTTGATCACGCCAGGCCCCTTCTGCAGGTTCTCGGGGTGTCCGGCCACCCCGCCGATCATCGCAGCCCCCAGCAGCTCGCACACCATGGCCAACGCGTGCCCCTTGTGCTCGGCGAAGGTGCGCAGCGCCCCCAGCGGCTCGTCGAACACCGCGCGCGGATCGGTGGTCGGGCGCCCCTCGGCATCGATCACCGTGCCCGGCGGCACCTGCTTGCCGGCGTTGAGCGCCACGCGCGCCTTGCCGTGGGCGATCGCGCTGGTGGCGAAGTCCAGCAGGATGGGCTCGCCATCGCGTCGCGGGATGCCAACCGTGAACGGGTTGGTCAGGAAGCGCGCCTCGCGTCCGCCATGCGGAGCGACGATCGGGGTGCGGTACATCGCGTTGGTGAAGTGCACCGCTACCAGCCCGGCCTGCATCGCCTGCTCGGCCCAGTGGCCGATGCGGCCGATGTGGTGCGCATTGCGCAGCCCCATCAGGGCCACGCCGTGCGATCGCGCCTTGTCGATGCCCTGGCGCATCGCCTCGTGGGCGACCGCCTGGCCCAGCCCCCGCTGCCCGTCCAGGATCAGCATGGCGCCGCTGTCCAGCACCGTGAGCACCTTGCGATTCAGTTGCAGGAAGTCGGCGTCGAGCGCGTCCAGGTAGACCGGGATCATGCTGACCCCGTGCGAATCGTGCCCGGCCAGGTTCGAGCCGATCAGGTGCTCGGCCACCAGCCGGGCCTCGCCCGAGTCGCTGCCCAGCGCGGAAAACAGGTCGCGCACCCAGGCGCGCAGCGGCTCGGTGGGAACGTCTTGGAAGGCCATCGGGTGAACAGGGTCGCTGCGGGTTCGGCCCAGCATACCCAGTGTGGTGGCGATCGATGCGGACAGCGACCAGCGCGCGGCTTGCACGCCGCTTGCACCACCGCAAGCGTTGCGGGCAGGCTATTCCCATCCAGCCACCGAGTCGGGGTTCGCCCTTCGCCCCCGCCCCACCTTTGGAGTCGTCCTCATCGCCAGTACCGATCGCACCGCCCCGGGCGTCACGCACCGGAACGCCTTCGAGCGCGCCATCACCGGGCTGGACGAGCACCTGGCGCCGCTGGCGGGCCGCGATCGCGATCTGTTCCGGCTGCGCCTGGCCCGGCGCTTCGATCAGCTCCACGACGGGTTGCACGCGGTGTACGGCGCGCGTGCCGACTTCCCCACCCTGGTGCAACGCCTGCTGGCCCTGCTGGCACGCACCCAGGTGGAGCGCCCCGAATCGCTTCGCTTGCTGGACATCGGCCGGGACCTCTCGCCCGGTTGGTTCCAGCACGAGTCGATGCTCGGCTACGTCGCCTACGTGGAGCGCTTCGGCCAGGACCTGAACGGTGTCACCGAGCAGCTGGACTACCTCGACGAGCTCGGCGTCAGCTACCTGCACCTGATGAAGCTGATGCACGCGCGCGAGGGCGAGAACGATGGCGGCTACGCGATCGTGGACTACACCGGCATCGATCCGGCGATGGGCACCCGCGAGGACCTGGTGTCGCTGTGCGATGCGCTGCGATCGCGAGGCATCTCGCTGTGCGTGGACCTGGTGCTCAACCACTGCGCGCAGGAGCACCCCTGGGCCATGGCGGCCAGCGCCGGCGATGAGCGCTACCGCGACTACTTCCATTTCTTCGCCGACCGCGAGATGCCGGATGCCTACGAGGCCAGCCTGCCGGAGGTGTTCCCGGATTTCGCGCCCGGCAACTTCACCTTCGACGAGCCGTCGGGGCATTGGGTGTGGACCACGTTCAACCACTACCAGTGGGACCTGAACTGGTCCAACCCCGAGGTCTTCCTGGAGATCGTGCAGGCCATGATGACGTTGGCCAACCTGGGGGTGGAGGTGTTCAGGCTGGATGCGGTGGCCTTCATGTGGAAGCGCATCGGCACCGATTCGCAGAATCAGGAAGAGGTCTACGACCTGCTGCAGGCGCTGCGCGCCTGTTCGGCGATCGCCACCCCGGCGGTGGCCCACAAGGCAGAGGCCATCGTCGCCCCCGACGATCTGATCCGCTACTTCGGCATCGGCAAGCGACACGGCAAGGTCGCCAACGTCGCGTATCACAACTCGCTGATGGTGCAGTTCTGGAGCTCGCTGGCCAGCGGCGACACCACGCTGATGACCCATGCGCTCGATGAATTTCCGCGCACCCCGGACTCGATCGCCTGGGGCACCTACATCCGCTGCCACGATGACATCGGCTGGGCGATCGCCGATGACGACGCCGCCGCCGTCGGCCTGAGCGGCCACGCCCACCGCGTCTTCCTGTCCGACTGGTACGCCGGCCTGTTTCCGGGAAGCGAATCGCAGGGCGGCATCTTCCAGTACAACCCCGACACCAACGATCGACGCATCAACGGCAGCTTCGCGGCCCTGGTCGGCCTGCAGGGCGCGCGCGAGCGTGGCGACGAGCCGGCCATCGATCTGGCGATCGAGCGGATGCTGCTCGGCCATGCGCTGATCTGCGGCTTCGGCGGCCTGCCGCTGATCTACATGGGCGACGAGATCGGCCTGCCCAACGACCCGCACTGGCAGGACGATCCGGCGCACGCCGGCGACAGCCGCTGGATGCATCGCCCGTCGATGGACTGGCGTGCCGCCGCCCGTCGTCACGATCCGCTCAGCGTGGAGGGGCGGCTGTTCGACGGCCTGCTGCGCATCGTGGCGGCGCGGCGGACCACCCCGCAGCTGGATGCCCGCTACGACACCGACATCGTGCGCACCGGCCACCCGCGGCTGTTCACCATCGCCCACCGGCATCCGCTGGGCACGCTGGCGGGGGTCTACAACCTGACCGGCCAGACGCAGTGGCTACGCGCCGACGTGCTGCAGGGCGAAGGGGTGCAGCGCCCCTGGGATCGCTTGACCCAGGCGCACCTGCCGGTCATCGATGCGCACGTCGAGATCTCCCCCTACGCGCGCTACTGGCTGGTCGAGGCGTCGACCGGCTGAACCGGCCGCCTCCCCGGGCGCGAACCGGACCCGGTCAGCGGCTGCGTCAGCGGCTACCGGCGCGCGGTGCGCTTACCGCGCCGAAGTTGTAGACGAACACGGTGCGCAGGAACAGCTCGGTATCGTCCTCGTCGCCATTGTTGTCCAGGTCGGCGTTCGGTTCGAACACCTGCGCCTCGGCGTACAGCAGGGCATCGTCCACCAGCGGGTATTCGTAACCCAACGTGGCGAAGAAGGAGGTATTGGCCGCGTCCTGGATGCCCGCCACGGCGTACCACCGATCGACGGTGGCCGCGCCGTTGAGCAGCAGCACGGTGTCGTTCGAGCTTCGCGCGTAGTCTTCGTCGGCGATCTGCAGGCTGGTGCTGTAGGTCACCGCGCCCAGCTCGGTGGAGGCGGCGACGCCGAGCGCCAGTCCCGACGAGTCATCCCCCTCGGGTGCCCGGACGCCCAGGACCGCACCGACGGTGATGTCGCCGATCGGGAAGACGGCACCGCCTTCCATCTCGTCGAACAGATCATCGTCCTGATCGCCGTTCTGCATCGTGACCGAGGCCAGGATGCGCCTCTCGTCCCCGATCAGGCGTTCGTACTTGACCACCGCTTCCTGGCGCGAGCAGCCGATCTGGAACAGGCAGCTGCCCACGTAGGCGATGTCCGTGAACGAGCTGGTGGCATCGTAGAAGGCGCGATACTGCTTGCCCCCGGTGATCGTGCCGATGTCGCCGCTGTAGCCGATCCAGGCCTGGCGGGTGGTGCTCACGCCGTTTTCCTCGTCGAATCCGAACTCCAGGTAACCGGTGACGTTGCTGCCCTCGTTCATGGCCAACAAGCCGTTCCAGCGCACCCGCGAGGCGAAGTCCTGGAAGTTGATCGTGGTGTCCGGCTCGGTCTCGAACTGCAGCCCCAGGCGCAATGACGCCTCGAGCTGACTGACCACCTCCTGCGCCGGCGCGGCGCCCGCCACCAGCAGTGCGCCCAGCCCGGCGAGCGGGACGACGATGCGGCGAGATGACATGGCGGTACCCTCGGAGAAAAGAATGGTTACTCAGGTATGGACCCCCTCGCCGACAAGTCAAGGCGCAGGAAGCGTGCGGCCGGACGCTGCCGACCGGTGGCGGCTACATGCCCGGCATGCCGCCCGGCCCGCCCATGCCGCCGCCGCCCATGCCCGGCGGCAGACGCCCCTGCATCGAGCGCATCATCTTCTTCATGCCGCCGCCCTTCATCTTCTTCATCATGCGGCTCATCTGCTGGTGCTGCTTGAGCAGCTTGTTCAGGTCCTGAACCTGCAAGCCTGCCCCCATGGCGATGCGCTTCTTGCGCGAGCCCTTCAGGATCGCCGGAAACTTCCTCTCCTGCGGGGTCATCGAGTTGACCAGCGCGATCATGTGCACGAACTGCTTGTCGTTGACCTGCGCCTTGGCCGCATCGGGCACGTTGGCCATGCCCGGCAGCTTGTCCATCATCGCCGCCATGCCGCCCATGTTGGCCATCTGCTGCAGCTGCTCCTTCAGGTCGTTGAGATCGAAGGCACCGCCCTTCTGCATCTTGCGGGCGAACTTCTCGGCCTTGTCCTGATCGACCTTCTGGGTCACCTCCTCGACCAGCGACACCACATCGCCCATGCCCAGGATGCGCGAGGCGATGCGATCCGGGTGGAACACCTCGAGCGCATCGGACTTCTCGCCCGAGCCGATGAACTTGATCGGCTTGCCGGTGACCACGCGCACCGACAGCGCCGCCCCGCCGCGCGCATCGCCGTCGGTCTTGGTCAGCACCACACCGGTCAGCGGCAGCGCCTCGCCGAAGGCGGCCGCGGTGGTGGCCGCATCCTGGCCGGTCATGCTGTCGACCACGAACAACGTCTCGATCGGGGCGATGGCCGCGTGCAGCTGCTGGATCTCGGCCATCATGGCCTCGTCGATGGCCAGCCGCCCGGCAGTGTCCACCAGCAGCACATCGGCGAACTGGCGCTTGGCCGCCGCCTTGGCCGCCTCGGCGATCGCCACCGGCGACTGATCGGTAGTGCTGTCGAAGAACGACGCACCGACCCCGTCGGCCACCGTCTTCAGCTGCTGTATCGCGGCCGGGCGGTACACGTCGCAGCTGACCACCATGACCTTCTTCTTGTGGCGCTCCTGCAGGAACTTGGCGAGCTTGCCGACGGTGGTGGTCTTGCCCGCGCCCTGCAGGCCGGCCATCAGGATCACCGCCGGCGGCTGGGTCGACAGGTTGAGCGATTCGGCCTCGCGGCCCATCACCTCGACCAGCTCGTCGTTGACGACCTTGATCAGCGCCTGGCCCGGCGACAGGCTGGACAGCACTTCCTGGCCGAGCGCCTTGGTGCGGACCTGCTCGACCAGCTGCTTGACCACCGGCAGCGCCACGTCCGCCTCCAGCAACGCCAGGCGCACCTCGCGCAGGGTGTCCTTGATGTTGTCTTCGGTCAGGCGACCCTGACCGCGCAGGTTCTTGATGGTGCGGCCAAGCCGCTCGGACAGGGTCTCGAACATGAGCGTCGCGATGCGTGGGAAAGAGGCCGAGTCTACCGGCTAGGGAGCCTCTGCATAATGCGCCGCCCCCTGCATCGTCCAAAGCGGTCTCGGAACCAGGCGGAGCTCGCAGGCGGTAGTGGTTCTACCGCCAAGAGCTCCAACGCAGGGCCGGGACCGCTCTGGACAACCCGTAGGGTTTATGCCCGCGCTGTATCGGGTGCGAGCCGCTCGGCGCCCCGTGCCGCGTTGGCGCCCTCGACGGTGGAACCACCACCGCGCTTCGGGCCCCGCCAAGCCCTGCACGCCGAGCGGCTCGTGCAGGGGGCGGCGCATTATGCAGAGGCTCCCTACCCCGGTCGGCCGGTCAGCGGCGCGCCCGCCAGCCTGCCGCCCGCGCCTCGCGTTCGCTGCAGAACCAGCGCTCGCCGCGCGCGGTCGCGATGCGCGTGGCCTCGTAGTCACGCGAGCCCGGCAGGTGGTAGATCCGGCCGCCGGCCGAGCGGTTGCCCTTGATGTCGCAGCCGGGCCGCGGCGGGGCCTGCGCCACCGAGCCGGGAATGTCGGCTGGCCCGTCGGACGAAGCTCGCCGCCCGGCTCGCCACACCCAGGGCGGCTCGTTGTCGGCCTGCCAGACACCCATGCCGCGGCGACGCGCCGCCCGCTCGGCCGCCACATAGTCTTTCGAGTAGCGCACGAACGCCCAGGCGAGCCCCTCGCGCACCAGCACCTCGGCCACGTCCCGCTCACCGACGTGACAGCGGCTGATCGACCGGCCGTAGCGATCGGTCTGGCCGGGCACCTCGCGGCAGCTCAGCGGCGCCGATGCGCCGAGCGCCCGCAACCGCTGCGTGGCGGCCCGGCCGCAGGCCCAGGAGCGACCGTCGGCGGCGTTGCACAGCGCCTGCGCCTCCGGCGCGTCGATCCCGAACACGCGGTGACGCTGACCGTCCACATCCAGCGTGTCACCATCGACGATCCGCACGCTGCCCGGCACCGAGCGAGCCGCCGCCACGCCATCGTCGGGCACCGCTTCACGCTCGACGCAACCGCTCGCCCCGGTCATCACGCCGATCACCAGCAGGATCGCCGGTCCCGGCCGAGCCGGCCCCCACCGCGATCGTGGCGGCGATCGATGACGCTTCGGCATCGTTGCTTGCCGTCCGCTGATGTTCACACCCTCCCTGATGCCGCGGTCCGACCGCCGCCCCATGCTACGCTTCGATCACGTGACGATCTTCCTGATCTCCATCCTGGCCGCCGCGCTCTACAGCGTCGCCAGCGCCCGTCTCTACGTGGCGCTCGGCCAACGTTTGCCTCGCGATACCGACGTGGGCCGCCAACCGGTCGCCGGGCGCGCCGTCACGCTCGGCCTGGCCACCGTCGCCGCCCTGCTGCACCTGGGCCTGGGCTGGGACCAGACCGGCTGGCCGGACGCCCTGCGGCTGCCGTTCTTCACCGCGCTGTCGGTCACCGGCCTGGGCATCGTGGTGCTGCAGCTGCTGATCTGCCTGCGCCAGCCGGCCGACTATCTCGGCCTGGCCGTCTACCCGCTCGCCGCCGTCGCGCTGATGGCCAGCCAGGCTTCGAACGAGGCCGGCGCCGCGATCCAGGGCCGGGCGATCCAGATCCACGTGGTGCTCTCGGTGCTCGCCTACGCGGTGCTGGCGCTGACCGCAGCGCAGGCGGTGCTGGTCGCGGTGCAGCGGCATTTCCTCACGCACCGCCGTCCAGGCGGCTTCCTGCGCGCGCTGCCTCCGCTGCAGACCACCGAGACGCTGCTGTTCGCCCTGCTCTCGGCCGGACTTGCGCTGCTGACCCTGTCGCTGGCCAGCGGCTTCTTCTACCTGGACGACATGTTCGCCCAGAGCCTGGTGCACAAGACCGTGCTGTCCTGCCTGGCCTGGGCGATCTTCGCGGTGCTGCTGTTCGGGCGCTGGCGCTTCGGCTGGCGCGGGCGCCGCTCGGTGCACTGGACGCTCGGTGGGTTCGCGTTGCTGCTGGCGGCCTACTTCGGCAGCAAGCTGGTGCTGGAGTTGGTACTTCCCGTCGCCTGAGCTCGGAGCCGAGCTTGGCGATTGCTATAGTGCGAGTCGCACCGACGTTCGTGTCGGCGCTCATGCCGTCGCCCCTGGAGGCCTCGTAGTTCCTTGAACACCCTGCCCATCGGCGCGCTGCTCTCGATACTGGTGCTGCTGATCGCGACGTCGGCCTTCTTCTCGGGCTCGGAAACGGCGCTCATGTCGTTGAACCGCTATCGACTGCGCCACCAGGCCAATGGCGGCAACAAGGCGGCCCAGCGTACCGCGCGGCTGCTCGAACGGCCCGATCGGCTGATCAGCCTGATCCTGCTGGGCAACAACTTCGTCAACATCCTGGCGTCGGCCATCGCCACGGTGATCGCGTTGCGGCTGATGGGTCAGGCCGGCATCGCGGTAGCCACCGGCCTGCTCACGCTGGTGATCCTGGTGTTCGCCGAGGTCACGCCCAAGACCCTGGCCACCCGCCGCGCCGAGCAGTTCTCGTTCATCGCCTCGCGCGTGTACACCCCGCTGATGGTGGTGCTGTGGCCGTTGGTGGCGGCCACCAACTGGATCTGCACCATGAACCTCAGGCTGCTCGGCGTGGGCGCTCGCGATGCCGGCGACGAGCATCTGTCCAGCGACGAGCTGCGCACCGTGCTCAACGAGACCGCCGGCATGATCCCGCAGCGCCACCGCGACATGCTGGTCAACATCCTGGACCTGAGCACCATGTCGGTGAACGACATCATGGTGCCGCGCAACGAGATCGTCGGCCTGGACCTGGACGATCCCTGGGACGAGGTACTCAAGGAAATCAGCGAAAGCCCGCACGGGCGGCTGGTGGTCTACCGCGAGAACATCGACCAGGTGGTCGGCTTCGTGTACCTGCGCAAGATGCTCGATGCGCTGCGCTCCGGTCGCATCACCAGCGAGTACCTGGAGTCGGTGACGCGCGAGCCCTACTTCGTGCCCGAAGGCACCACGCTCACGGTCCAGCTGCTGAACTTCCAGCGCGAGAAGCGCCGCATCGGCCTGGTGGTGGACGAATACGGCGACATCCTCGGCCTCCTGACACTGGAAGACATCCTCGAGGAGATCGTCGGCGAGTTCGACACCGACCCGCGCGTCACGCCCGACGAGATACGCGAACAGTCGGACGGCAGCTTCATCGTCGACGGCCATGCCCCGGTGCGCGCGATCAACAAGGCGCTGGACTGGCAACTGCCCTCGGACGGCCCGAAGACCCTGAACGGCATCGTGCTGGAGCACATGGAGAACTTCCCCGACGAGGGCACCTCGTTCACGTTCGAGGACCGATTGATCACCGTGCTGGCGGTCGAGGAGAACCGCGTGCAGCAGGTACGCATCGCCGCCCCCGAGCAGTCGCCGCAGCGCGACGTGGACGGCGGCATCGACGGGCGCATGACGAACTCGGCGGAGTAGCGAGGACATTCCCGGTCGGTGGCCGGGCTTGGCGAAGGGCTGCAGCGCGACGCATGGTCGTGATCGGCGGTCTCGTACCGCCTTCGCGGTGCAGGACCGATCGCGCCAGAGGAACGGGGGACGGCCCGGCGGGCGCCATCGTGGCGTCGATGCTCTCGGCCAGGGCGGCGCCTTTGTCGCGGATCCGCGGCCGAACTGGCACCATGATCGCCCCGCTGGCCATCGACCCGTCTCCATGCCGAACGACCCACCCCGCTCCGGCACACCGGCCGGCTCTGCCGATCCTGCGCAGCAGCAGCAGGCGCACAAGGAACGCGAACGCCTGCTCGAGCGAGTGCGCAAGCTGTTCGCCATGGCGCAGGAGTCGGAAGCTTCGCCGCACGAGGCGGAGATCGCGCTGCGCCGCTGCCAGTCGTTGATGGCCCGGTACGGCATCAGCGAGGCGGATCTGGCCACCAGCGCCTTCGGGCGTACCGAGCTGAACACCGGCCGCACCGTACCGATGCACGTGAAGTACCTGGCCGCGGCGGTGGCCCGGCTGCACGACGTGCTGTTCGTCACCGGCTCCGGCGGCTTTGCCGAGTTCCGCGGCTTCGAAGTGGATGCCAACGTGGCGCGCCTGACGCTGGACTACCTGCTGGGCGAGGTGGAACGCGCGCTGACCGCCAGAAAGCGCGGGGGCCGCTTCCCGGCCGGCCGCTCGGCCGCCTACGACTACCGCGTCGGCTTCGCCATCGAGGTGGAGCGGCGGGTGGTGCTGCTGAACGCGGCACGCGAGCGCGAGCAGCAGGCCGCCGCCGGGCGAACCGGCACCGCCCTGGTGATCAGGAAGCGCCAGGTGGTTGCGCGCGAGTGCGCCAAGGACCTGCGCACGTCCCGCTTTCGCGGACGCGGGGCGCGCGATGCGAGCGCGCGTGCTGCCGGTCACGACGATGGCGCACGCGTCTCGCTGGACCGGCAGGTGGGGGCGGCGCCGGCCGCTGCGACCCTGCCCCAGCGCTGAGCGGGCCCCGACCATCGGCCGACCGATAGTCGGCCGACTATCGGCCGACTATCGGTCGATCATCGGTCGACCGGTGCCGGACGCTTGCTCGGTCCGTGCCGCGCGGACGCCCGCAACCGGACTACCGGATGCGCTGAAGCGTCAGCCGCGCCACGTTCTCCGCCACGTCGCTGGGTTGGTAGGTACCGGTGGCCGGATCGTAGACGACGTAGCCGATCGGCTCGGGCGGTCGGATGTCCGGGCCGCCCATCACCGGAATGATGTCGCTCTTGGTGCCGCCATCCAGCAGCGGCAGATCGACCACGATGCGCTCCCGCCAGCCGGTCGCATCGTCCAGGGCCAGGCCGGACACGCCCACGAACCAATCGGGGCTCGGCCCCAGCATGGTCGCCAGCGTCAGGCGCGACCAACCGACGCTTGCCTGGATGTCGAACGTGCTGATGCCCGGCTCGCCGTCCACCATCGGGCCGGTGTAGGTGCGGTACTCGATCGGCTGATAGGCGGTACCGGCCGCGACGGCCGGTGTCACCTCGTCGAGCAGGAAGATATCGATCAGCCCGGCTTCGGCGATGTCCTCCATGCCGCGGCTGACGGTGTCCCCGATCGCCCAGAACGTCACCTCGTCGTCGTGCACCGCACCGGCCACCAGGGACAGGTGGGCATCGTCCGGGAACTCCTGCGGATAGTCCGCCGCGCCCCAGAAGTTCTCCAGCGTGACCCGGTAGAACGCATCCGCGGTGCCGGGATCGAGCGTGTCGGCATCCGGGTCGTCCAGCGTGGGCCCCGGGGCGACCGGCGCGATCGGGGGCTGCGGCGGGTTCGAACCGCCCGGCGCATCGCCTGACGCATCGCCTGACGCATCGCCTGACGCATCGCCCGGCGCATCGCTCGAACCGCCGCTGCAAGCGGCAAGCATCGCGGCCAGCGCGATGACGGGGAAGATCGGCTTTCGCATGAGGGCGCGCGTGGTACGGAGGGTGGTCCGGAGACTAGAACGAATCGCGGCCTGCAAGCGTCCAATATTACCTTCCGGACAGATTCCACAGGGTGGACACTGTCGACGTCGTGCACTCCGCCCGTCCCGTCCGTCCGTCCGTTCCGGTACCGCTTCGATGGCCTCGACCATGACTCGACCACCCCGCCGTTCGCGATCCGACCTGATGCTGTGCGCGCTGCTGATGACGAGCGTACCGGGCATGGCCCCTGCCCAGGACGCGCCCGCGGCCTCGAGCGTGGCCGGTGACTGGATCGAGGCGACACTGACGGCAATTCGTGGCGATTTCGCGCGTCCACCGGTGCACGCGCGCAACCTGTTCCACGTCTCGGCGACGATGTACGACGCCTGGGCCGCGTTCGATCCGGATGCCGGCTTCGTTCATCTGGGAGGCAACCACACCGGCTGCCGGTTCGCGGCCGGGGAACGCGCCGACTTGCTCGCGCTCGATTCGCCGCTGCTCCGGCGCGAACGTGCGGTCTCGGCCGCGGCCCACGCCTTGCTGTCGGTGCGCTTCGCAGGTTCTCCCGGCGCCGTTTCGGCCCAGGCCACCTTCGACGCCCTGGCCGCGCGTCACGGACTGGGCGAGGATGAGGGCAGCGTGCTGGGACGCCGCATCGCCGGATGCACCCTGGCGGCGACACGGGACGATGGGTCCAACGAGGCGAACAACTACACCAATCGTGACTACGCACCGGTGAATCCGCCGCTGGATCCGCGCGATACCGGCAACCTCAACCTGGCCGACCCGGATCGCTGGCAACCGTTGAGCTTCGATGCCTTCGTCGACCAGTCCGGCAACCGGGCCGAGGCCACCAGCTTCATCGGTGCCAACTGGGCCGATGTCACCCCGTTCGCGCTGTCGCCGTCAGATGCCTCGACCGTGTCTCGCGACGGTTCGGCCCTGACCGCCTGGCTCGACCCGGGCGCTCCGCCGCGCTCCGACGATGCGGATGCCGGTGCGCAGTGGGCGGCGCATCATGCGCTGACGGTGCAATGGTCCGCCCACCTGGACCCGCGCGATGGCACGCTGATCGACCTCTCGCCGGCTGCGCGCGGCGCCGCGAGCGACCTGGCGACGCTTTCGGACGCCTCGCCCCGGGTGCAGCTGGCCGCCTACGATGCGTTGGACGGTGGCACCAGCGCCCGGGGGGTACCACGTAATCCCGCCACCGGCGAACCCTATGCGCCCAACCGGGTACCGCGCGGTGACTGGACACGCGTCATCGCCGAATACTGGGCAGACGGCCCGGACAGCGAGACACCGCCCGGTCACTGGTTCGGCCTGTATCGGGAGCACGTCGCTGCGCACCCGCAGCTGATGCGCCGATTGGCCGGCGGCGGTGCGGTGCTGGATCCACTGGCCTACGACGTCGTTGCGCACCTGGCACTCGGCGGCGCCATGCACGATGCCGCCATCGCCGCCTGGTCCACCAAGGGTGCCTACGACAGCGCCCGCCCGATCAGCGCCGTGCGCTGGATGGCGGGGCTGGGTCAGCGCAGCGACGTCGGCGCGGCGAACTACCACCCCGACGGCTTGCCACTCGTGCCCGGGCGCATCGAGACGATCCAGCGCGGTGATCCGCTGGCCGGTTCGCTGAATCGCAACGTCGGGCGCCTGAAAGGATACGTGTGGCGCGGGCCGACCTTGATCCGCAACCCCGATACCGACCTGGCGGGCGTGGGCTGGGTGCTGCTGGAGAACTGGTGGCCGTATCAGCGCGCGAACTTCGTCACGCCACCGTTCGCCGGCTACGTCTCCGGGCACTCCACGTTCTCGCGCGCGGCGGCCACGGTGCTGGAGGCGCTGACCGGGGATGCGTTCTTCCCCGGCGGGCTGGCCAGCTTCACCGCGCCGGCCGATGACTTCCTGGTGTTCGAGCGCGGCCCCAGCGTCGATGTGACCTTGCAATGGGCCACCTACCGGGATGCGGCCGACGAGTCCGGCCTGTCGCGCATCTGGGGCGGCATCCATCCGCCGGCCGACGATGTGCCCGGGCGCGCCATGGGCGTGCAGGTCGGGCAACGCGCCTGGCAGCAGGCCGCTGCGCTGTATCGCGGGGATGAGCCGGTCGCCGACACCCCGGCGGCATCCGGTGGCAGCAGCGGCAGCGGGTGCAGCATCCTGGCCGGCGGTCCCGGCTCCGATCCGCTGCTGCCGGGTGCGCTCATGCTGGCGCTGCTGAGCGCACTCGGACGGTCTTGCCGGCCGCGCGTCCGGGCCGCCCGGGCCGCCCGAGGCAAAGGTTAGGCTTCCGCGTCGCGAACGTCGGCGGGCACGAATCGCAGGGCCACCCCGTTGTTGCACCAGCGCTGTCCGGTCGGCGCCGGACCGTCATCGAACACATGCCCCTGGTGCCCGCCGCACCGCACGCAGTGATACTCGGTGCGCGGCAGGATCAGCTTGAAATCGCGCGAGGTCCCCAGGTGATCCGGGATGGCGGTGAAGAAGCTCGGCCACCCGGTGCCGCTGTCGAACTTCATCGCCGAGGTGAACAGCGGCAGCTCGCAGGCGCGGCAGGCGAACACGCCACGGCGGTGCTCATCGTCCAGCGCACTGGAACCGGGGCGCTCGGTCGCATGGCGAAACAGCACATCGAAGGCGTCGGGCGGCAGGCGCTCGCGCCACTGCTCGACGGTGACGTCCAGCGGCGCATCCGGTCCGGGTAGCTCGACGCCATCGTCCAGGAAATCGGTCCACTGCCGGTGCAGGGTCTCCACATCGGTGTCCAGCGCGTGCACCCGGCCCGGGCGCCCGAGCAGCAAGGCGGGCACGCCCACCACGGCACCGCCGGCCAGGGCCGCGCTGAGGAACTGTCGTCGTCGCATGTCGTGGCTCTCCCGCCCTGGGCTCGCATGAACCCTTCTACCCACCTGGGACGCCATTGGACGGGCGGAGTTCGCCGTCATACGAATCCGTGAGAATCGTCATCCGATCCGCCTGGCGGGCCTGCGGGGTCATCACGCGCCACTGGACGTACAATCAGTCATGGCCAAGCCCAAGCGACACTACGTCTGCACCGCCTGCGGTGCTTCCACCACCAAGTGGTCCGGTCAATGTGCCGACTGCGGGGACTGGAACACGCTCGAGGAGAGCGCCGTGCCGGTGGTGGCCGGTGCGGCCAGCGAGCGCCACGCCGGCTATGCCGGTGCCACCAGCCAGATCACCAACGCGCGCGATGTGAAGATGGTGTCCCAGGCGCGCCTGGGCACCGGGCTCTCGGAGCTGGATCGGGTGCTGGGCGGCGGCCTGGTCGAAGGTTCGGTCACCCTGCTGGGCGGTGACCCGGGCATCGGCAAGTCGACGTTGCTGACCCAGTGCCTGGCCAACCTGTCGCAGCAGCGCGGCGTGCTGTACGTCACCGGCGAGGAGTCCTTGCAGCAGGTCACCTTGCGCGCGCGCCGGCTGGAGCTGCCGCAGGAGAAGCTGCGCCTGCTGACCGAGACGCGGGTGGAGACGATCCTTGCGCATGCCGCGCGCGAGAAGCCGGACGTGATGGTGGTCGATTCGATCCAGACGGTGTTCACCGAGCAGCTGACCTCGGCACCCGGAGCGGTTGCCCAGGTGCGCGAGAGCGCCGCCCGGCTGGTGCGATTCGCCAAGCAGAGCGGTACCGCGATCTTCCTGGTCGGGCACGTCACCAAGGAAGGCGCGCTGGCCGGGCCGCGGGTGCTGGAGCACATGGTGGATACGGTGTTGTATTTCGAGGGCGACCAGGGCAGCCGCTTTCGCATGGTACGGGCGGTGAAGAACCGCTTTGGCGCGGTGAACGAGCTGGGCGTGTTCGCGATGGACGACAAGGGCCTGAAGCCGGTCACCAACCCCTCGGCGATCTTCCTGTCGCGCCACCCCGAACCGGTGTCCGGCAGCGTGATCATGGTGACCCGCGAAGGCACCCGGCCGATCCTGGTCGAGGCGCAGGCGCTGGTGGACGAATGTCACGGCCAGCCCCGTCGGGTCACGGTGGGCCTGGAACAGAACCGGTTGGCGATGATGCTGGCGGTCATGCATCGGCATGCCGGCATCGGCATGTTCGACCAGGACGTCTACGTCAACGTGGTCGGTGGGGTTCGCGTGTCCGAAACGGCCGCCGACCTGCCGGTGCTGCTCGCGGCCCTGTCCTCGTTTCGCAACCGTCCGCTGCCCGCGGACCTGGTGGTGTTCGGAGAGATCGGCCTGGCCGGAGAGGTGCGGCCGGTCAGCAACGGCGAGGAACGGCTGCGCGAGGCGGCCAAGCTGGGGTTCAAGCGGGCGGTGGTTCCGGCCGGCAATCGGCCCAAGAAGCGCATCGCGGGACTGGAGGTGATGGGCGCGGCACGGCTGGAGGAGGCGATCGATCATCTGAGCGCGCTCGAGGCGTGAGCGCACAGGCCGGGCGATTCGATCGGCGGCTTCGGGAGTCGCTTGCACGGGTTCGATCTGACCGACGGGCTCGACTCTTCATCACCCACCCCAAGCTGGACACCGAATCCGTTGAAGCACGCGGCAGTCGTTCGGAATCCCCGAATCGGTGCAAGGGGGCCTGCCTGATCGATTTCTTCCCGCCGGTGCCCGCTCACGACAGACCCGGAACGATATCGTTCGTTTCCAGGGCCTCCCGAGGTTCCGAGTCCGTTCGGCAACCGCCGGCGGCGACGCCGCGCGCCCCGAGACGCTTCCACCGATCGAGTCGCTATACACTGGCCGCATGACTGCCAAGACGCGCAAGAGCGCCCACAAGGTGCCCAAGGGCACCCGTTTCGAGGATGCGCTGGGCGAACTCGAGACCCTGGTCCGATCGCTGGAATCGGGTGACGCCTCGCTCGAGGAATCGATCGATCAGTTCGAGCGCGGCGTGGCGCTGTCGCGCCACTGTCGGCAAAGCCTGGGCGAGGCCGAGCAGAAGGTGAAGGTCCTGCTCGAGGAGGACGGCGAGGAACGGTTGGAGGCGTTCGAGGACGCGCAGACCACCGGCAACCCGGCACCGGGCGAACGTGCCTGACGGCGCCGTCCGATGACGAGGGGGTGCGCGGCGCGCTATACACTCGCGCCATGACCGCCTTCACCGGAACCGGCACCCCTGTCACCGACGACTTGCCGCCCTCACCCGATGCCCCGCTGGAGGCGCGCCTGGGTGCCTGGCGCGATCGGGTGGATCGTGTGCTGCTGGCGCACCTGCCACCTTCGGCGCACGGCGACACCCGGCTGCCCTCGGCCATGCGCTACGCGGTCACCATCGGCGGCAAGCGGGTGCGCCCGGTGCTCACCTATGCCACCGCCGAGGCCCTGGGTGCCTCTGCCGAGCAGGCCGACGTTCCCGCCGCGGCGCTGGAGATGGTGCACGCCTATTCGCTGGTGCACGACGATCTGCCGGCCATGGACGACGATGCGCTGCGGCGCGGCCATCCGACCTGCCACATCGCCTTCGGTGAGGCGATCGCCATCCTGGCAGGCGATGCGCTGCAGGCCCTGGCCTTCACGCTGCTGGCCGCCAATCCGGACCCGGCGCTCGATGACAGCGCCCGGGTGCGCATGATCAACGTGCTGGGCGAGGCCAGCGGCGGCAACGGCATGGCGGTCGGACAGGCGATCGACCTGGAGGCGGTCGGCCGCCAGCTCGATCTGGCCGGCCTGGAGAACATGCACCGGCACAAGACCGGCGCGCTGATCCGGGCCGCGGTGCAGCTGGGGGCACTGTGTGCCGGCGCACGCGATGCAGCATTGCTGAAGCGACTGGATGCGTACGGTGCCGCGGTCGGCCTGTCGTTCCAGATCGTTGACGACATCCTGGACGTGGTGTCGGACACCGAGACGTTGGGCAAGCAGCAGGGCGCCGACATCGCGCGTGACAAGCCGACCTACCCCGCCTTGCTGGGACTGGACGGCGCGCGCCGTCACGCGGCCGACACCCACCGGGCGGCACTCGATGCGCTCGACGGGCTGGGCGAGTCGTTCGACACGCTGCGCGCCCTGTCCGCCTGGGTGGTCGGACGCAGCTTCTGAGTCGGATTGCAATGTACCGGCAGGCCGGTGACAAGGCTTGTCAGTGCCGGGCGGCGAGCACCATAATGAACGGTTTCGCCTGAGCCGACGAGGCCGATGGACGTCCAAGCGAGTTACCCGCTGCTCTCACGAGTCGATGTGCCCGCCGACCTGCGTCGGCTCGACGAGAGCGAGCTGCCCCAGCTGGCGGACGAGCTGCGCCGCTTCGTCATCGCCTCCGTGGCGCGCACCGGCGGCCACCTGGGGGCCAGCCTTGGCACCATCGAGCTGACCGTGGCGCTGCACTACGTCTACGACACCCCGTTCGATCAGCTGGTCTGGGACGTCGGCCATCAGACCTACGGGCACAAGATCCTGACCGGGCGACGCGAGCGCATGGACAGCATGCGAAAGCGCGGCGGCCTGGCAGGCTTTCCCAACCGGGCCGAGAGCGAGTACGACACCTTCGGCGTCGGTCACTCCAGCACCTCGATCAGCGTGGCGCTGGGCATGGCGCTGGCCGCCCGCCAGCACGCTGCCGAGGCGGCCTCGCGCAGCGATGAGGCCGGCCACGGCGACGCGGCTCACCGGGTCGCGCGCATCGCCGCGGTGATCGGCGACGGCGCCCTGACGGCAGGCCTGGCCTACGAAGCCCTCAATCACGCCGGCGACGAGCGCGCCGACATGCTGGTGGTGCTCAACGACAACGACATGTCCATCTCGCCGAACGTGGGCGGCATGAACAAGTACCTGGCCCGCATGCTGTCCAACAAGGTCTTTCACGAGGCACGCGAGGGCGGCAAGAAGGTGCTGGCGCGGGTGCCGAGCATGTTCGAACTGGCACGTCGTGCCGAGGAGCAGATCAAGGGCATGGTGGTGCCCAGCACGCTGTTCGAGGAACTGGGGTTCAACTACATCGGTCCGGTGGACGGGCACGATGTGCAGGGCCTGGTGGCGGTGCTGAAGAACTGCCGCGAACTCACCGGGCCGGTGTTCCTGCACGCGGTCACCAACAAGGGGCATGGCTACGCGTTCGCCGAGCGGGACCCGCTGGCGCTGCACGCGGTCACCCCGTTCGACCCCGAGACCGGCAAGCCGCTCAAGAAGTCCGGTTCCAACCGGCCGACCTACACGCGGGTGTTCGGCGACTGGCTGTGCGATGCGGCCGAGGCGGACGCGCGCGTGTGCGGCATCACGCCGGCCATGCGCGAAGGCTCGGGGATGGTCGAGTTCCAGGAGCGCTTTCCGGATCGCTACTTCGATGTCGGCATCGCCGAGCAGCATTCGGTCACGCTGGCGGCGGGACTGGCCTGCGGCGGCATGCGCCCGGTCGTGGCGATCTATTCCACCTTCCTGCAACGCGGCTACGACCAGGTGGTGCACGATGTGGCGCTGCAGAACCTGCCGGTGATGTTCGCCATCGACCGGGCCGGACTGGTGGGCCCGGACGGCCCGACTCACGCCGGCAGCTTCGACATCTCGTTCCTGCGGCCGTTGCCCAACATGACCATCATGGTGCCGGCCGACGAGAACGAGTGCCGCGCCATGCTGCGTACCGGGCTGGCGCTGGACGGTCCGTCATCGGTTCGCTACCCGCGCGGCCAGGGCCCGGGCGTGGAACTCGACGAGGACGCACCGCCGCTACCGATCGGGCGCGCGCAGGTTCGTCGCGAAGGCCGACGCGTCGCCCTGCTGGCCTTCGGCACCCTGATGGCGGCGGCGGAGGCGGCTGGCGAGGCCCACGACGCCACGGTGGTCAACATGCGGTTCGTGAAGCCCCTGGACACCGAACTGATCGATCGGCTGGCCGCCACCCACGAACTGATCGTCACGTTGGAGGAGAACGCCGTGCCCGGTGGCGCGGGCGCGGCGGTGCTGGAATACCTGGCCTCGTCCACCCGGACGATGCCTCGGGTGCACCTGATCGGCCTGCCCGACACCTGGATCGAGCATGGCAGCCGCGAGGAATTGCTCGAGGCGGCCGGACTGGACACCGACAGCGTGATCGCCCGGGTGGGGCAGATGCTGACTTGATCGGTGTCGGCAATCAAATCGAGAAATGAGACGTTGTTCCGGTTCTGCCGCGCCCAACGGACGGCTTCATCGACCCGGACAACGTAACCATGATCGATCGACCGGCACGCCGACACCTGCTGCCCACCTCCCCCATGCAGCCCGACACGGTGGCGCTCTGGCTTCGCACGGGCCTGGGTCTGGTGTTCGTGATCGGCGGCTGGAGCAAGCTCGGCCAGTTGCTCGGGCCGGATGGCGGTGCGGCGATGGTCAGCGCCTACATGGGGCCGGGTGGGTACGTGAATACCTTCTTCACCGACTACCTGTTCCGAGGCGGCATCCCGCCCCTGTTCTCGCCCTGGGCGTTCCTGACCGCGCTGTCGGCGTTCGAGCTGTTCAGCGGCCTGGCCCTGCTCGCGGGCTGGCTGGTACGGCCGTTGGCCCTGGTCTACGCCTTCCTGTTGTGGACCTTCGTGTTCTCGTTGCCGGTGGTGACCACGCCCGGTGTGGTTCCGGTGATGGACACCTACACCTCGCCCGCGCTGTTGGTGCAGATCCGCGACGTGTGCCTGTCGGGCCTGATGTTCGTGCTGTTCAACCTGGGGCCCGGACGCTTCAGCATCGATCGACCGCTGGCCGGTGGCAAGGGCTCCGGGGATTGGGAATCGCTCGGATTGCTGACCCGACTGTCGCTGGCGGCCCCGCTGCTGGTCGGCGGGTTCTTTGCCGGTGGCGACAGCATCCAGGGCTTCGGTGCGTACCCTGGGCTGCTGGTGCTGACGGGAACGGCGCTGGTGGCGGGGGTGGCTGCCCGAGCGGTGGCGCTCGTGATCATCGCCATCCTGCTGTGGTTCATGCTTGGAAAGCTGTCGATGGATGTCTCGCTGGTGGCCAATCTCAACGGCATCAAGCGCGAGTTCGCGTTGATGGCCGCCGCGCTGGTGCTGCTGCGCTTCGGCGGCGGCAACCGCTTCGTGTGGCGGCTGCCGCGTCGGATACGCCATCTCTCTGCGTCGAGCGCAGCGGATCAACAGCCTGCCTGATCCCGGGTGCCGGCGGGCCGGAGGGCGGCTACACCAGCGTGGCAAGCTCCGCTCGCAGCGTATCGAACCGGGCGGCGATGTCGGTCCCGGCCTCGCCGGCATCTACGCGCTTCTGCAGATCGTCCAGCTGCTCCAGCACATGCGCCACCCGCGCCGGCCGGGAATTGCGGTTCTCCAGCAGGGCGTCCAGTTCGGCGATCGCGTTCAGGTACTCGGGCGAGACCTCGTAGTTGATCTCGAAGCGCGGCGCACCGCTGTCGGCCACATCGGACTGCAAGCCGCGACCGAACTCGTAGGTGCGCCGGACCGGGAGCAGCGACCCGGGTTCACGCTTGTAGAAGATGCGCAGCACGTCCTTGCGCGATGATTTCTGCAACGTCTCGTAACGGGTGATCTGATCGGCGTTCTCGATCCCCATCCTGGACAACGTGGGCGTGTCCATGCAGTCGACTCTCTGGTTGGCAGGGACGCCAACGATACGCTGCCCGGACGCTCTCGTGCGCGCGTCGGTGAAGAGCGCCGAACCGGCGGGATCGGTGCGGCCGCGGGTTCCGCGCCTGCCGATCAGACCGCCGCGCAATCCTCGATCCGCTCGCCGGTGCGATCGGGGCGTTGCTGCTGCGCTTGTCCTGACCCCTCGTTCGCCGGTCGGGCCGGCGTCAGCACATCGGCACGCAACGAAAACCACTCGCTGCACCGGTGCTGTGCCAGCACGCTCACCCGGTCGTGCCGGTCCTGCAACTGCTCGCACACCGTGGCGTGCGCCAGGGCATCCGAGTTGTTGCGCTCGGACAGGTGCCCGAGCAGGATGCACTGCAATGCCGGATGGTCCAGTCGTGACAGCAACTGCGCCGCCTGGTCGTTGCCCAGGTGCCCCCAGTCCGACCGGATCCGTGCCTGAAGCATCGGCGGATAGGGCCCCTGCCGAAGCATGTCGGGATCGTAGTTGCATTCCACCACGAGCCCGTGCACCCCGACAAGCTTGGCGCGCACATGCGGCGTGCAGGCGCCCAGGTCGGTGACGTTGGCAAAGCGTACGCCGCCGGCCTCGAACACGAACTGGCAGGATTCCGCGGCATCGTGCGGCGTGGGAAAGGGATCCACGCGGATGTCACCGATGCTGAACGGCTCGTGCGCGTGGAACAGGTTCACGTCGCAGAAGCGGCGATCGCGTGCCGCACGCCAGGTGCCGTGCGTAAGCCACACCGGCACCCGGTGCTTTCGCGACAGCGGGCCGACACCCTTCATGTGATCGCCGTGCTCGTGCGAGATCAGCACACCGTCCAGCGCCTCGGGCGCCAGCGACAACTCGGCAAGCCGCGCACGGGTTTCCTTGAGCGTGAAGCCGCAGTCGATCAGCAACGTGGTGGTGGCCGAACGCACCAGCAGGGAATTGCCGTCACTGCCGCTGCCCAGCGCTGCAACCTGAAGCATCAGACCGAACGGCTCCGGGCGACCTCCAGCAACCGCATCGCCAGCGTGTCCAGCACCTGTCGCTCGCGTGCCGCCGCCAGGCGCCGCCCGTCGGCGTCGACCACCCCGACCCGCACGGCCGCCACGTGCACCGGCTCGACGGTCAGCACCAGTGCGCCCCCATCGGCGTCGGCGTCGGCGTCGGGCGACGATTGAACGGCGGTACCGGGCGCGCCGGCAAAGGCGATGCGCCCGACGCTGTCGTCGCGCGAGTCCACCCGCCAGCCACTGTCCACCAACGCGGTGCCCAGCGCCTCGAAGGCGCTCAGGTAGCCGCGATGCACCACCAGCTGACTGCCCGCCGCGCCGGTGCGCACCACCGCATCGTCGAGCACATCGGCGGCGGTCAGCGAATCGAGCACGCCTTCGCTTTGCTGACGTTGCAGCCCCAGGTGCACCAGCAGGAGCGCCAGCAGCGTATCGGTAGCCTCCGGATCGGCCGAGGCGGCTGGCCAGTCGGTCACGCTGCCGGCCTCGACCAGCCTCCCGGCGGCGACCTGGCGCCGGGCGAACAGCCGAGCGCCGTTGGTCCCGTCACGCTCCAGGCGAAAGGCGATGCGGGCACGCGGATCGCGGGGCCCGCCGATCAGCCCGCCCAGCACGCCGTCCTCGGCATCGTCCACCGGCTGCCAACGCGTGGCCAGGGTGCCGGACACCGGCGAGGTGCGATCGATCGCGTAGCCACGGGCGGCGACGAACGACAGCAGCTCCGGCCACAGGGCTTCGGGCGCCAAGTCGAACGCCAGCCAGCTCTGCTCACCGCCACGCTCGAAACGCACGCCCTCGATCGAGGGCAGCAGCGTGTTGCGGGCGATCGGCGCGCCGGTGGCGCCGGGCAGCACGAACTGCTGCGCATCGCTGACATCGGTCAGGTCGGGCGGCACCTGCAGCGCGATCGCCTCGCCACTGGTCTCGCTGTAGATCACGTCCGGGCTCTGCGCGCTGTCGAAGGCGGCGCAGCCGCCCAGTGCCGCGATCGCCAGGACGAACGGGCCGACCCGCACGGCGCGGTGCACGGTGCGGCGCATCAGCGGGCTCCTGCCGCGGCACCGATCACCGCGGCCGGTGTCGTCGCGGCCGGTGTCGTGGCGCCGCTCATCGCACCGGCACGCCTCAGCGCATCGCGCACCGTGTCGTGGTACGTCTCGGCCAGCGGCGTCAACGGCAGGCGCAGCGCCGGACCGATGCGGCCCATTTCGGCCAAGGCCCACTTGACCGGAATCGGGCTGGACTCGTGGAACAGCGCCACGTGCAACGCGCCGATGCGCGTCTCGATCTGCTCGGCGGTGGCGCGATCACCGGCGATGGCCGCCCGGCACATGTCCGCCATGTCCCGCGGTACCACGTTGGCGGTGACCGAGATGTCGCCGTGACCGCCGAGCAGCAGGCTCTCGCAGGCGGTGGCGTCGTCCCCGGTGACCACCATGAAGCCGTCCCGGCACATCTCCACCAGCAGGCGGATACGCTGCGGATCGCCGTAGGCCTCCTTGATGCCGACGATGTTGTCGACGTGGGACAGGCGCGCCGTGGTGTCCGGATGCATGTCCAGGGCCGTGCGCCCGGGCACGTTGTAGAGGATCTGCGGTGTATCGACCGCCTTGGCCACGGCGCTGAAATGCTGGAACAGTCCTTCCTGAGTCGGCTTGTTGTAGTAGGGGGTGACCAGCAGGCAGGCATCGGCACCGACCGAGGCGGCGTGACGCGTCAGCTCGATGGCCTCGGCGGTGGCATTCGCCCCGGTACCGGCGATGACCGGAACCCGGCCGCGCGCCAGTGTCACCACCTGCTCGATGACGCGCGCGTGCTCGGGAACCGTGAGCGTGGCGGACTCCCCGGTGGTGCCGACCGCCACGATCGCATCGGTGCCCGAATCGATGTGCCAGTCGATCAGCGAGGCCAGGGCCTCGTCATCGACGGTGCCGTCATCGTGCATCGGCGTGACCAACGCCACCATGCTGCCCTTGAACATAACATCCCGCCTCGACCGATCGGCGCATGGTACTGACGAGACACGGGTTTCTCAAGCGTGAGGGCGTGTGGACGCAGTGCGTACGCAGTGCGTACGCAGTGCGGGTGCCGTGCGGACGTGATGGGGACCGGCACGGGTCCGACGCGGGCTCGGCACCGATCCGCCTGGGTAGACTGTCCCCTTTCCCCAACCGTTCGCAATGCCGCCATGAGTCGTCCATCGCTCGCCGCCCCCGCTCCCGACTTCGATCTGCCGGCCACCGGCGAGTCGGACAGGATCTCGTTGTCCGAGCTGTCCGGACGCATCGTGGTGCTGTACTTCTACCCGCGCGACGCCACGCCCGGTTGCACGACCGAGAGCCAGGACTTTCGCGACGCCTACGCGGATTTCCTGGCCGCCGATGCGGTGGTGCTGGGCGTGTCGCAGGACTCGCTGGCCAGCCACGAGACGTTCAAGGACAAGCACTCGATGCCGTTCGAGTTGCTCAGCGACGGGGACGGCACGGTGTGCACCGCCTACGGCGTGCTGGTGGAGAAGAACATGTACGGCAAGACCTTCACCGGCATCGAGCGAAGCACCTTCGTGATCGGAACCGACGGCGCACTGGCGGCCGAGTGGCGCAAGGTCAAGGTGCCCGGGCACGTGGCCGAGGTGCTGCAGACGGTCCGCGAGCTGGCCTGACCAGACGGCAACGCATGCTCAGGCGATGGTGCGCTCCGGGCGCAGGCCGCCGCGTCCCAGCCGTGACTCGCGCGCCTTCGGCCAGGCGTTCATGACCGCCTGGGTCAGCGTGGCCAACGGTATCGCGAAGAACACTCCCCAGAAGCCGAACAACCCGCCGAAGAACAGCACCGCCACGATGATCGCCAGCGGATGCAGGTTGACCACCTCGGAGAACAGCAGCGGCACCAGCACGTTGCCGTCCAGGATCTGGATGATCTGGTAGGCGATCAGCAGGTAGCCCAGCTTGGCCACCAGCCCCCACTGGAAGAAGCCCACCAGCGCGATCGGCACGGTGACCACGACCGCGCCGATGTAGGGAATGATCACCGACACGCCCACCAGGAAGCTGAGCAGCAACGAGTAGTCCAGCCCCATGAACCCGAAGGTGATGTAGGTGGTCACCCACACGATCACGATCTCCACGAACTTGCCGCGGATGTAGTTGGCGATCTTCAGGTCCACCTCGCGCCACACCCGAAACGACAGCTCGCTGCGCTTGGGCACGAACTTGCCGAAGAAGGCGAGCAGCGTGTCCTTGTCCTTCAACGCGAAGAACACCATCAGCGGCACCAGCACCACGTAGACCGAGATCACCACGATCGAGGACAGGCGCGACAGCGAGAACGACAGGACGTCCTGTCCGGCCGCGCCGATCTCGCGCCGCAGCGTGCCGATCAGGTCGTTGACCTGCTCCACCGTGAACACGTCCGGGTACAGCTGCGGCAGGCGCAGCAACTGCTCCTGGATGCGTGCGATCAGTTCGGGAGCGGCGCGCACCAGCTGCTCGACCTGCTGGAACAGCAGCGGCACCAGCACCACCAGCACCACCAGCGAGACCGACACGAAGGCGAGCAGCACCGCGGCCGAGGCCAGCGTGCGCGGCACGCGCAGGCGCTGCAGCGCCGCGACCACGCCTTCGAGCAGGTAGGCCAGCACCAGCGCGATCAGCACCGGCGCCAGGATGTCGCCCAGCAGCCAGACGATGCCGAACACCACCAGCAGCAGCAGGGCCAGGATGACCGCCTGCGGATCGGAGAAGTTCCGCGTGTACCAATCGCGGATGAGTTCGAGCATCGGGTAGTCGCTCAGCGGTCGGGTGACGATCGGACGGCAGGCGATCAGCGCGCCTGCGTACGACTGCCTGATCAGCGCAACGAGTATGCCACCGCTGTGACGCGCGTCACCTCGTCTCGGGCCCGGCCGCGTGCTCCAGGTACTGGCGCGCGAACTGGAACAGCTCGTCCATCAGATGGGTGCGGAACTTCTGGCGTTGGCGCACGAAGTAGAACGGACGCGGCAAGCGTGGCGACAGCGGCCGTGCCACCAGGGTGCCCAACGCCAGTTCGTTGACGATCGTTGCCCGCGACACGATCGAGACGCCGACACCGGCGCGCACCGCGCCCTTGATGGCCTCGGTGCTGCCCAGCTCGATCGGCGAGTTCAGCGTGTTCTCGTCACTGCCGTTCTCGCTCAACCAGCGCGCGATCACCCGCCGCGTGCCGGAGCCGGACTCGCGCTGGATGAAGTGATGCTCGCCCAGGGCCGCGGCGTCCACCGCGGCGCACTCGCACAGCGGATGCTCGGGCGGCATCAGCGCGATCAATTCATCGGACAGCGATTCCTCCACCGTCAGCAACTGATTCTCGACCGTGCCCTCGACCACGCCCAGATCGATCGCGTTGTCCGCCACCATGGCGACCACGGTGTCGGTGTTGGCCACGCGCAACCGGATCTGCACCTCGGGAAAGCGGGCCCGGAATTCGCCCAGCAATCCGGGCAGCAGGTACTCGCCGATGGTGGTGCTGGCGCCCAGCGTGACCAGCCCGGTGTGATCGCCGGTCTTGGCCTTCATCGAGGCCTCCATCTCGGCGTACAGCGTCATGATGCCGTCCGCGTAGCCGAGCACGTGCTCGCCGGCCTCGGTCAGGCTGATGCGGTTGTTGGCGCGATCGAACAGCCGGGTGTTCAACTCCTCCTCCAGCTGACGGATCTGGTGCGTGACCGCCGGCTGGGTCATGTGCAGCAGCTCGGCGGCGCGGGTGAAGCTGAGCACTCCGGCCACCGTGTGAAACACCTGCAATCGTCGATCGGACATGCACGGGTCTTGATCGGGCACCGCATCGGTGCGCGCACACTCTACCGGCATTGGCGGCGATCACACCCGGGTGGGCGGTGATCGATGGGGCTCGGGGGCGGTCTTCCTGTATTGACGGAGCTGCTGTCCGCCTATACTGCCGACCCGCTCAGCGACCGTCTTCGAGGCCCCCGGCATGCGCGCCAGCCAGTTCTTCATCGGCACCACCAAGGAGATGCCCTCGGATGCCGAGATCGTCAGCCACCAGCTGATGATGCGCGCAGGCTTCGTGCGCCGCCTGGGCTCGGGCCTGTACACCTGGATGCCGCTGGGGCTCAGGGTGGTCAGGAAGATCGAGGCGATCGTGCGCGAGGAGATGGACCGCGCCGGTGCGCTCGAGCTGTTGATGCCGGCGGTGCAACCGGCCGAGCTGTGGCAGGAGTCCGGTCGCTGGGAGCAATACGGCCCCGAGCTGCTCAGGGTGACCGACCGGCACCAGCGCGACTTCTGCGTCGGCCCGACCCACGAGGAGGTGATCACCGACGTGGCGCGTCGCGAGCTCAGGAGCTACAAGCAGCTGCCGGTGAACTTCTACCAGGTGCAGACCAAGTTCCGGGACGAGATCCGACCGCGCTTCGGGGTGATGCGGGCGCGCGAGTTCATCATGAAGGATGCCTACTCCTTCGATGCCGACGCCGCCGGCATGCAGGCAAGCTTCGATCGCATGCACGCAGCCTACGTGCGCATCTTCGACCGGATCGGGCTGGACTACCGCGCGGTGGAGGCGGACAGCGGCAGCATCGGCGGCGCCACCTCGACCGAATTCCACGTGCTGGCCGACAGCGGCGAGGATGCGATCGTGTACTCCACCGGCTCGGACTACGCGGCCAACGTGGAGAAGGCGATCGCCGCCCCGCGCGGCGAACGGGCCGCCGCCACCCAGCCGCTGGCGCGCCTGGACACCCCGGGCGTGCACACCATCGAGCAACTGACCGAGGCGGCCGGCGTGCCGGCCTCGCAGTGCCTGAAGACCTTGCTGGTGAAGGGCGCGGACGAGGCGGCTCCGGTGGTGGCGCTGTGCCTGCGCGGCGACCATGCGCTGAACGAGATCAAGGCGGCGAACCTGGCCGCCGTGGCTGATCCCCTGACGTTCGCCGAGGCGGACGCGGTGCGCCGGGTGGCCAGCTGCGAGCCCGGCTCGATCGGGCCGACCGGCCTGACGATTCCGGTGATCGTCGACGCCACCGCCGCGCTGATGAGCGACTTCGTGTGCGGCGCCAACGAGGACGGGGTGCACCTGACCGGGGTCAATTGGGAACGCGATGTCGGCGATCTCCAGATGATCGACATCCGTGATGCCGTGGCCGGCGATCCGGACCCCAGCGTCGGTGGCAGCGGCGAGCTGGCGATCGTGCGCGGCATCGAAGTCGGCCACATCTTCCAGCTCGGCACCAAGTACAGCGAGGCGCTGGACGCCAGCGTGGCCGACGAGAACGGCCGACCGGCGACCTTGCTGATGGGCTGCTACGGCATCGGCATCACCCGGGTGGCGGCCGCCGCCATCGAGCAGAACCATGATGACGCCGGCATCCTCTGGCCCGAGGCCATCGCCCCGTTCGAGGTGGTGATCTCGCCGATCCACATGGCCAAGTCCGAGGCGGTGGCGGCGGCCGCCGGCGCGCTGTACGACGAGCTGCGCGAGGCGGGCGTGGACGTGCTGTTCGACGACCGGGCACTGCGCCCGGGTCAGATGTTCGCCGACATGGAGCTGATCGGCATCCCGCATCGGCTGGTGGTCAGCGACAAGCTGCTGGCCGAGGGCAAGCTGGAATACCGAGGCCGACGCGATGTCCAGGCGCGGTTGATCGAGACGGGCGAGGCGCTGACGACGGTCCGAGCGCGTTGACGAAGGCGAATCGCTGCGGTGATGTCGCTAGTGCCCGTTCGGGAAATAAGGTGACGCTCAGAGCCCGAGTGCGCCCGCACGGCAAGGCGCCGTGACGAAGGCGCACCGGGGTGCGTCGAGGAGGGGCAACGCAGGCGTGTGGGCGCACTCGGGCTCCC